>ERZ773359.1150-NODE-1150-length-37297-cov-8.613850_pt1 | contig 37297 bp, 32 predicted proteins | sample MGYA00374955_ERZ773359 | MGnify/ENA primary metagenome ERZ773359 (study PRJEB29098, sample SAMN04486028) | biogas fermenter metagenome | study: EMG produced TPA metagenomics assembly of the Biogas fermentation microbial communities from Germany - Plant 4 DNA1...
GGCGGGTGTGATGCGCGATGCTCCGCATCGACCGCATCATTAGACCCGCCCCTACACATATTTTGACGATATTCTGCGACCCCTTCGCTGATGAGGGTCCGTGTGTGTCGGCTCCCACGGGAACCCCCACCAGCGACCCTTCGGGTCGCTTTCTCCCACTTGCAAGGGGGAGGAAGGGCCGCAGCCGGCGGCTGCGGGTCAGGAGGGGGTTCGCCGGGCGCTCGTCGTGAGCGTGCCGAGACGCCGCGCGAGCGCCTCCAGCGCCTCCAGGTTATGGAACGGCAGAAAGTCGTCCACATGCGGCAGCGCCGCGCGGATGCCGCGCACGAGCGGCTGGTAGTCGGGCGCACCGGCGAGCGGGTTCAGCCAGATCAGCCGGGAAGCGCTGCGGTGCAGCCGCGCCATCTCCCGCGAGAGCAGGTCCACATCGCCCCGGTCCCAGCCATCGCTGATGATGATCACCACGGCGCCGCGCCCCAGCACCCGCCGCGACCACACGTAGTTAAACGCCCTGAGCGACTCCCCGATGCGCGTCCCGCCGGACCAGTCCATGACGAGGTCCGCCACGCGGTCGAGCACGGCGTCCACGTCGCGGTGGCGCAGCGCCGGGGTGATGCGCGTCAGCCGCGTGCCGAACACAAACGTCTCGACACGGCGGCCCTCCTGCACCAGCGCATACATGAAGTGCAGGAACAGCCGTGAGTAGCGCTCCATCGAGCCGCTCACATCGCAGAGCACGACGAGCGGGCGCGGGCGGGTCTTGCGGCGGCGCCAGCGCAGCCGCACGATCTCGCCGCCCTGCTTCATGCTCTCGCGGATGGCGCGGGGCAGGTCGAGCGTGGCGGCCCGCTTCGAGGCGCGGACCTGCCGCCGGGTCAGCCGCTCATCGATTTGCCAGACCAGGCTGCGGATCACCCGGCGGGCCATCTCGAACTCCTCCTCGCTGAAGTCCTCGAACCGCTTGCGGCGCAGCACCTCGGCGGCGCTGTACGTGCCGGTTACGCCGGTTTCCGCCTTACCGTCCTCTTCGGCATCGCCATCGCCGGGGTCGCTGTCGCCTGCACCGCGCAGCACGCGCTGCTCGCTCTGCTCAAGCTCATCGAGCGTCTCCTGCTCGGCGGCGCGGACATAGCCAAGACCCAACTCCAGCGCCAGCTCGATACGCCCCCGCCAGAACAGGTCAAAGGCGCGGTCGAACAACTCGATCTCATCAGGGGAATGCACGAGGAAGGCTCGCAGCGTGTGGTAGAAGTCGTCCTGCCGCGCGAGGTCGATGGTGGTCAGGGCGTCGGCGAGGTCGTAAATCTCCCGCGTGCTGATGCGCACGCCGAGCTGCCTCAGCAGCCGCCCGAAGTGCAGCAGGTTCGGCAGGAACAGCCCGCGATCAGCCACGGTAGGCATGGGCACGTCTGGCAAGCTCCTGCAGCAACTCACTCTGAACGCGCTGCACGTCGTCCTGATACTTGAGCAGCACGCCCAGCGTATCGCCGATGATCTGCTCGTCGAGTTCCTGCGTGTCCATGATGGTGAGCGCAGTGGCCCAGTCGAGCGTCTCCGCAACGCCCGGCGGCTTGAACAGCTCCGCCGTGCGCAGCGCCTGCACCGCCGCCACCACCTGGTAGGAAAGCTGCTCGGATGCGCCGGGGACCTTCAGCCGGACGATCTCGTACTCCGTCTGGAAGTCCGGATAGTCGATCCAGTGGTACAGGCAGCGCCGCTTGAGCGCATCGTGTACCTCGCGGGTGCGGTTGGAGGTAATCACGACGACGGGCGGCTGTGCGGCGCGGATGGTGCCGATCTCCGGGATGGTGATCTGGAAGTCCGAGAGCACTTCCAGCAGGAAGCTCTCGAACTCCTCATCGGCGCGGTCCACCTCGTCGATGAGCAGCACGGGGACCTGCTCGGCGTTGTTCTCGATGGCCTGAAGCAGCGGGCGCGAGAGCAGGAAGTCGCGGCTGTAGATGTCGCGCTCCATCTCCTCACGCGTCGCGCCGCTGGCGTCGAGCAGGCGCAGGTGCAGGATCTGCCGCGAGTACGCCCATTCGTAGACGGCGCTGTGCACGTCAAGCCCTTCGTAGCACTGCAAGCGGATCAGCCGCGTGCCGAGCAGGTTGGAGAGGACTTTGGCGACTTCCGTCTTGCCGACGCCTGCCTCGCCCTCCAGAAAGAGCGGGCGGCCCATTCTCAGTGCAAGGAAGATGACGGTCGCCAGACCCCGCTCGGCGACGTAGCGCTCGCCGAGCAGCGCCTTGTGAACGCTATCGATGGAATCAAGCATATGGCTCTGTGTCACTCATCATGGTTGAACTCGATTCTTTGAAGCCCCCTCTGGCTGCGCCGCCTCCCCTTGCAAGGGGGAGACACATCGAGCGAAACGAGATGGCGAGATAAAAGGAGGTTCCACCTGACGGTCAAAGGTGAGCCCACAGATGACACAGACCGGCACAGAGAAAATGCCACCGGCGTCATCTGTGCCATCTGTGGATTAACCCCTCCCACTACTCGATGATGATCTTTTCCTCTGTCAGCAGGTGCGTGCGGATGGAGCAGTGCTCCTGCGCATCGGCGGCGGCGGCTTTGCCCTCTTCCGTCGCAAAGGCTGCCTGCCGCGCCGCCTCGTCGTCAAACCAGAGTTCGGATACCGCGTCGTAGGGCACATCCGGGCTGTCGATGTTGACCACGCTCATGCGGTAGTGGCGGAGGCCGGGGAGCTTCTTCCCCAGTTCGGGGTGCTCCTCCAGCGCCCACTTCTTGAACTCCTCATAGCTCAGCCCGTGTTTGCGCTTCATCAGCGAGATGACTTTCAGCACAGGATATCCCCTTCACTACACTACTGGACGAGTCATAAATCCGAGCATAGCGTGCCCGGCAAGCGAGTTACCAGACCGCCATGCCGTGAGTCACCTTTCGGTCCCCCCATCCCCCTGCCGAGGCATAAAGCGCCCCGGCAGGGATGGGGTTTGCCTAATCCGCAGGCATGGCCTCCCGCGCCTGCTTCTCCTCCAGCCCACGCAGGATCATCTCCGGCGTGATGGGCAGTTCCGTACAGCGCACACCCACCGCGTTGTAGATTGCGTTGGCGATGGCGGGGATGGGCGAGTTGGCCGTCATCTCGCCGACGCCCTTCACACCATACGGCCCGGTGTGCGACGGGTACTCCAGCACGCGCATCTCGATCTCCGGCAGCTCCATTGGGCCGGGCATCAGGTACTCGCTGAAGCTCGTCGGCATGTGGTCGACTGTCGGGTAGTAGGGGTGAGTCGTCTCGTAGAGCGCGTGCGACATGCCCATCCACGAGCCGCCGCGAATCTGCCCCTCGACGAGCGCCGGGTTGACCTGCCTGCCGACCTCGTACACGCTTTTCAGCGAGAGCACCGTCACCTCGCCCGTCTCGGTGTCGACCTCGACCTCAGCGACCGTGCAGGCGTGCGCCTCCGCCGAGTCGGGGTCCATCGCGCCGGTTTCGGGGTCAACCTCGCTCTTGGGCTTGATGTACATGCCGCGCCCGGAGATCGTCTTGCCGTACTTGAAGTGCGCCGCCAGCGCCACGTCGATCACGCTGATCGAGCGGTCCGGCGAGCCTTTCACGCGGACGAAGCCCTGCCCATCCGTTTCCAGGTCCTCCGGAGCCACCTCAAGCTCGTCCGCTGCGACCTCCAGCAGCACCCGTTTCGCCTCCTGCGCCGCCCGGATCACGGCGTTGCCAACGCGGTGCGTGGCGCGGCTGGCGAACGTGCCCATGCAGTGAGGGCCGGTGTCCGTGTCCGCCGTGTCGATCAGCACGTTCTCAAAGGGCACGCCGAGCGCCTCCGCGCCGATCTGCGCGATGACGGTCTTAAGCCCCTGCCCCAGGTCGGTGCTGGAGAGGCTGATCACGAAGTTGCCAGTGGTTGTCGCGTGGATGAGCGCCTGCGATGGGTCGCCGCCGAGGTTCATGCCGGTCGGGTAGTTCACCGCCGCAATGCCGACGCCTCTGACCTTAGCCATTGCCGCCCTCCCTGTCATTTGAACTCATCTGCCTGTATTCGTCGGGCAGGTCATAGCCGACCATGTCCGCCGCAGCCTGCATCACCTCGATCAGCGTCGCGTCGTCTACGACCTTGCGATGCGGCCTGATGTCGCCGTTGCGATAGGCGTTGATGAAGCGGATCGCCCAGGGGTCGAGGCCCACCGTCTCGGCAATTTTGTCCATCTGCACCTCGACAGCGAACGAGGCGGGCGTCACACCGAAGCCGCGCATGGCTCTGCCCGGCTGCCGGTTGGTGTAGACGCAGTACACGTCGATCCACACGTTGGGGATGTAGTACGGCCCGGCGACGTTCGCCGCGTGCTTGGTAACGGCGTACGGCGTGTGCCGGTGGTACGCGCCGGAGTCGGCGTAGGTGACGACCTTGCGGGCGATGATGCGCCCGTCTTTCATCACGCCGTCCTTGAAGTACATGCGCCAGGCCCCGCGCGAGGACGACGCCCGCATCTCCTCATCACGGGTGAAGCGGTACTTCACCGGGCGGCCCGTCTTCATCGCGCCGAGCGTCGCCAGCGGCTCAACGATCACGTCCACCTTGCCGCCAAAGCCGCCACCGACCGTCCCGCCGACGAAGTGCAGCTTCTGGAAGGGTATCTGGAGGATCAGCGCGGTGTTGTCCAGCGTGAAGAACAGCGCCTGCGTGTTGGTGTAGACCGTGAAACGCCCGTCCGGCTCGGGTTTGGCCACGCAGCCGGTCGTCTCAACAGGCGCATGCTCGATGGGCTTGGTCTGGTAGCGGCCCTCGACGATGAAGTCCGCCTCCTCGAAGGCCTTGTCCACGTCGCCGAGACGCACCTTGCGGCACTCATTGGCCTGCCCGTACTCGTAGTCGTAGATGAAGTAGTTGGTGCCCCAGTCCTTAATGATCGGCGCGCCGGGCTTGAGCGCCTCCTCCACATCGAGCACCGGCTCCCACGGCTCCAGGTCGAGCCGGACCTTCGAGACGGCCTCCATCGCCGCCTCCTCCGTCTCGGCGAGGATCGCGGCGATCGGCTCGCCGACGTACATTACCTTGTCAACGGCAAGCACCGGCTCGTCGTCCGGCTGGACGCCGATGAGCGTCAGGATCGTGTAGACATTCTTCGGCACGTCCCTGTGGGTCAGCGCGCGCACAAAGCCGGGGACCTTCTCCGCCTCGGAGAGGTCGATGCCGTTCAGCTTGCCGTAGGGAATGGGGCTGCGCACGACCTTCAGATGCAGCATATCGGGGAACTTGATGTCGTCGACGTAGATCGTCTTCCCCGTGACATGTCCCAGGCCATCACGCCGGGGGACGGACGTACCGACGACGTTCAGGGGTGTTTCTGCGACCATCGTCCCGTCTCCTTTATCTGCTGCCGTTGCCGTTCATGCGCTCGGCGGCGGTGCTCACCGCCCGGATGATCGGCTCGTAGCCGGTGCAGCGGCAGATGTTGCCGCTCAACGCCTCGACGATCTCCTCACGGCTGGGGTGTGCGTTGTGCTCCAGCAGGGCTGTAGATACCATGATCATGCCGGGGGAGCAGTACCCGCACTGGATGGCGTAGTTCTCGAAGAACGCCTCCTGTACGGGGTGCAGTTCGTCGCCCTGCGCCAGCCCCTCCAGCGTGGTGACGCGCCTGCCCGCCACGTCCTCGACGGGCAGCAGGCAGGACATCATCGGCTCGCCGTCCACCAGCACGGTGCAGCTTCCACAGCCGCCCTGCTTGCAGCCGATCTTCACCGCTGTGTAGCCGAGGTCCTCCCGCAGCAGCTTCTGCAGCGTGGTCAGCGGCTTGACCATCACATCCACGTCGCGCCCGTTCAGGTTAAAACTCACGATCTTTGCAGTCACCTCGGTGCCTCCCTCTAGCTGGCAAGCTGGGTCAAGGCGCGGCGCACGGTCACACCTGTCATCCGGCGCCGGTACCACTCACTGGCAATCGCATCGGTAAAGGGCTGGCTCTCCTGCATCGCCGCCTCTGCCGCCGCGTGGATAGCCGCCTCGTCAAGCGGCTGGCCGATCAGCGCCGCCTCGGCGCTGCGGGCGCGCATGGGGTGCGGGCCGACGGCGTTCAGCGCGATGCGGGCGTCGGTTACCGTCCCGTTGTCCATCACCACCTGCGCGGCGACGGTCACGACAGCGGGCGTGTTGGCGTGCTTGCGCCCGGCCTTCAGGTAGACGGTCCGCCCGGTGGGCCGGGGCACGTGGAAGCCGGTGACAAGCTCACCCGGCTGGAGCGCGGTCGTCATGAAGCCGGTATAGAACTCCTCCAGCGGGATGGTGCGCGCGCCGCTCTGGCTCAGAAGGTGCACCTCCGCGTCGAGCGCGAGCAGCGCCACGGCGAAATCGCCGCTGGGCGGCGGAGCGAACAGGTTGCCGCCAACGGTTGCCATATTGCGCACGGCCCACCCGCCGACCGCGCGGGCCGCCTCGCGCAGCATCGGCACGGCGTCCTGCGCCAGCATCTGCGTCATGGTGGCGGTCGCGCCGATCGCCAGCCTGCCGTTCGACTCGCCCACCCCGTCGAGGCCCGCCCGCCGCAGGCCCATGACCATCGCGGGCATGGAGACCCCCTCGTTGATGAGCGGCATGGCGAGCGTGCCGCCGGCCATCACGAGCAGGTCGGGCCCGTACTCGGCCAGCAGGCTGACGGCTTCGTCAACCGTCTCCGGCAGGAAGTACGCCTGTATAGCCACATCAACACCTCCTAATTAGTCATCAATCAGGGCAAAAAAGCGCGCCGGCGAGCCTTCCGCGCCGGTGATCTTGATGAACGGGGCGAAGAACATGAAGCGCCGCCCGACCGGGCACTGGTCCAGGTTTGCCATCTGCTGCATGAGGATCGCGCCGTTCTCAAGGATGATCTTGTGGATGATGAAGTCCTCGGAGGTGAAGTCGGGCAGGCGGGCGCAGTACTCGCTGAAGCAGTCAAAGCCGACGGCCTTCGCACCCCGGTCAATCATCCACTGCGCGGCCTGCGGGGAGCAGTAGGGCGACTCCATGTAGTACGTGGGAAAGTTGCCCCACTCCTTCGTTGTCCAGTCCGTGCGGACGAGCACAATATCGCCGGGGCGGATCTCCGGCGCGTGCGCCTCCAGGTCGGCCACAGTGATCTCGTGGTTCGGCCCCACATGGCTCAGGTCCACAACGACCGCCTCGCCGAAGACGCGGTCGAGCGGCACGTCCACGGCAGTTTCACCGTCCTCCTGCACGTGCCGTGTAAAGTCCACGTGCGAGCCGGTGTGCAGCAGCATCTCGATCTTGCTCGCCTGCCAGAAGCCCGGCCCCCGGTGGTAGCTCGTCATCTGCAGCTCGAAGTTCACAGATGGCGGGCTGAGCGTCTCCGGCCCGATGGGCACCGACAGGTCAACGATACGAGTCATTCGGGCAAAACCTCCTCTCCGCGCAGTTCACGGTTCAGCTTGTGCAGCCCGTGCTGGATGAGCGTCCGCGCGACGCCCTCAACGAAGCGGGGGTTCATCTGCCCCAGCGCCCCGGTGATCATCGCGCTACCCTCGTAGGCCAGCACGGTCTGCTCGCCCGCCGCCTCCAGCCGGAAGGCCGCCTCGCCGGCGATCACGCCCGTCGGGCCGGATACCTCCCCATGCAGACGGCAGGTGTGCGGCGGGTCGCTCTCCAGCACGCGGACCAGCGTGTCGAACACCCCGGACACCGCCGCAATGCCGATGCGCATCCGGCCCCGGTACTCGCCGGGAGCAACCTCCTCGATGTGCTCGCAGCCGGGGATCATGCCCATGAGCGAGATCGGGTCGAAGATGCGCGGCCAGATGCGCTCCGGCGGCGCGTCGAGCGTGCAGGTATCGCGCAGATGCAGCACAGCGCACCCCTTTCCGGCTACCTGACCGGGTTGCGCAGGCAGCCGATGCCGTCGATCTCCACCTCGACCACATCACCCGGCTTCAGGAAGACCGGCGGCTTCATGAACACGCCGACTCCGTCCGGCGTGCCCGTGCTGATAATGTCGCCCGGCAGCAGCGTGCAGGTGCGTGAGATGTACTCGATGAGATAAGGGATTTTGAAGATCATCTCGTAGGTGTTGGAGTTCTGGCGGATCTCGCCGTTGACGCGGCTGCGGATGCCGAGCGCGTGCGGGTCGCTCACCTCGTCGGGCGTGACGAGCACCGGCCCGATCGGGCAAAAGGTGTCGAAGGACTTGCCGCGCACCCACTGCCCATCGGTGAACTGCACGTCGCGGGCGCTCACGTCGTTGATGACCGTGTAGCCGCCCACATAGTCCATCGCCTGCTCTGCAGGCACATTCTTCGCCTCCCGCCCGATGACGACGGCCAGCTCAGCCTCGTAATCGACCTGCTCGCTCGCGCCCTCCGGCCAGGTGATCGCGTCCTCGTGCCCGATCATCGAGGAGGGGAACTTGACAAAGAGCACCGGGCGCTCCGGCTCGGGGACGTTCTGCTCGCGGCAGTGGTCGGCGTAGTTCAGGCCCACGCAGATGATCTTGCTGGGGCGGGAGATGGGGGGGCGAAACTGCACGGCGTCGATAGGGTGGATGAACGACTCGGTCCGCTTCTCGTGCAGGATCGACTCCGCCCAGGCGATGGTGTCGCGGGCCGCCTGCTTCACGTCCTCGCCGCTCTGGAGCAGCGCCAGCAGATCGGTGGGAAAGGCGACGGCTTCCGGCTCGGCATTGCCCCGGCTGAGCTGGTACTCAGCATAGGCGAGAGGCAAATCGACGACATGCTCGTCAATCACCGCCCCGAGGCGCGTCACGCCCGCCAGGGTGTATGTGGCGAGTCGCAAGTTGGTCTTCTCCTGTTTAAAACCAGAGCGAACGTTAACTAACAGCGAACGTTAGCTATCCATGCTGTCTCCGGAGTCGTCGTAGGGGGAGGGTGCGAGCTTCGCCGAAGCGACAAGCTCTTTCAGGCTGGTCTCGACGGTGTTGAGGTGGTCAAGCATGGCCGCGCGTGCGGCTTCGGCGTCCCGCCTCTTCAGGGCGTGGACGATCCGGCGGTGCGCTTCGACAGTGTGCTCGCGCACGCCGGGAATAGCTACGGTACGGCTGCGGCTGGCGATGGAAAGCTGGCTGAGGCTCACCATGAACCGGGTCAGGAAGGGGTTGCGGGCCGCCCGCGTGATGCGCTCGTGCAGGTCAAGGTCGGTCTGCAGGAACTTCTCGGCGTCGTGGATGCACGCCTGCGACTCAGCGACACAGGCTTCCAGCGCGGCGATCTCCTCGTCTGTAATGCGCTCTGCAGCCAGCGCCACGATGCCGACTTCGACAATCTTGCGGGTTTCAAAAAGCTGGAGGAAGGTCGAGTCGTCGATGGAGAGGACAAACCCGAGGTGTTCGACGAGCAGATCGGGTTCGAGGGAGCTGACATAGGTGCCGTCGCCCTGGCGCATCTCCAGCACATTCATGACAGAGAGCGCCCGGAGCGCCTCGCGGAGGGAGGGGCGGCTCACGCCGAGCATCGCCGCAAGCTCGCGCTCCGGCGGGAGCTTGTCGCCAGGCTGAAGCTGCCGATCCCGGATGAGGCCCAGCAGCCGGGCGATGATCTCCTCGGCGATGGCGTTTTTCTTGACGGGGCCAAAGGCCATCCCCACGCCTCCGGCAAAGGTAAGACCATTTGACCATTAGCGTATAACGGATTTGGGGGTGTGTCAAGTCTGCCGAGGGTGATTGGAGCGTAGCTCTTATCCCCCCTCCCCACTGGCGGGAGGGGTGGCACGTCGCAGACGTGACGGGGCGGGGTGAAGGAATGAGGCGGAGCCGCGAAGTTATTCGCGGCGGGTTTGTAACTGCTGTCCCCTTGCACACCCCACCCGGCCCATACTACGATCCACTCATGATCCATCCACTTGAGAGGAGCAGACCGGCATGAAGCTCGGCGTGATGTCTGACACGCACAACAACGTCAGCAACACCCGCCAGGCGCTTGACGTGATGCGAGCGCACGGGGTCGAGCGCATCATTCACTGTGGCGATATCACCGGCCCGCAGATCGTCGAGATGTTCACAGGGTGGCGCGTGGACTTCCTGCTGGGCAACATAGATCATGACCCCGACGCACTGCGTGAGGCGGTCGGTGCGCTGGGGGATGCCACCATCGGGCACGCACTCCGGGCGGAGATCGACGGGGTGCGCATCGCCGCGACGCACGGGCACGACGAGCCGCTGCTGCGGGGTCTGATCCACGCGGGCAATCACGCCTTCGTATTTCACGGGCACTCGCACCGGCGGCGCGACGAGATAGTCGGCGGCACGCGCGTCATCAACCCCGGCGCGGTAGGCGGTATGCGCCTGCAGACACGCTCGGTGTGCGTGATCGACCTTGAAACGAAACAGGTGGAATTTGTGACGCTGCTCGGTTAGCCGCGCGCTCCGGTCAGGCGCTGGCGCAGCGTGCCCCACAGCAGGCGGATCTCCTCCACGCCGAGCAGCGTGACCAGCCCCAGGTAAATCGCCGCGCCGAGCAGGCCGGGAACCAGCACGGCGAGCAGTTCCGCCAGCCCACCGCCAGCCGGGAACAGCGCCTCGACGCCCCGCAGTGCGCCGTAGGCGGCGAGGCCCATCACGCTCACAGCGACGATCACCAGCCAGAGCGTGCGGTACACGCCCTGGCTCCCGCCGCGCCCCAGCCGCCGCCGTAAGAACAGCGCCGAGAGCAGCGTGTGCAGCATGTGCTTGACCGAGTCCGCAATCATCAGGCTGAACAGCCCGAACGAGGGCAGCAGCGCCACCGCCAGCAGCAGGTAAGCGACGATTGTGCCGATGCCAATCAGCGAGGGGGTGAGCGTGTCTTGCCGGGCGTAGAAGGTGTACACGAGCAACAAATCAACCGCCGCGAACGGCAGCCCCAGCAGGTAGAAGCGCAGCGCCGCCGCCGTCATCGTGGTATCCGCCGGGGTGAAGTTGCCGTGCCCGTACAATAGCGCGACGGTCGGGTGCGCCAGAACGAACAGGCCGACGCTCGCGGGCAGGATCAGCGTGACGACCAGCCGCAGCCCGCGCGCCAGCGTCCGCTCGAACTCACCACCGCCCTCGCCCCGGCTCTCCCGCGCAGCGTAGGCCGAGAGCGTCGGCAGCACGGCCATCGAGATCGCCGTGGCGACGAGGCCCTGCGGGAGTTGCACGAGCAGCGTGGCGTAGTTGAGATACGAGATGCCGCCCTCGCCGGTCTGCGCGGCAAGCGCATAGCTGATCGGGCGGCTCAGGCCGACGTCGAAGATCAGCGGGATGAGCGTCGGCACGTACAACAGCCCGACCTGCTTCAGCCCCGGGTGCCAGAGATGCAGCCCCAGCCGGATGCTGCTGTCACGCAGGCCGGGAAGCTGCAGGACGACCTGCAGGATGGAGCCGACCAGCATACCAAGCGCCAGCGCGGTGATACCGATCTGCCGGTGCAGCGCGAGCGCCGATACAACGATCGCCGCATTGAACACCGCCGCTGTGAACGCGGGCAGCGTGAACCGCTTGAGCGCGTACAGCAGGCCCGACAGCGCACCCGACAGGCTCAGGAAGAGCACGGCAGGCAGCGTCAAGCGGAGCAGCCGCGCGCCGAGCGCCTGCGTTTCGGGCGTGTGCTCGGCGAGGATGAAGGTGGAGATCAGCGGGGCGAACGCCTCCGCAAGCAGCACAACTGCGGCGAGGATGCCGACCGTCAGGCTGAGAAAGGCGCTGACCAGCCGCCACAGCTCGGCGCGGTCGCGCTCGGCGTACTCGCTGAAGACGGGCACAAGCGCGCCGTTGACCATCCCGCCGATGAGCAGGTCGTACAGCATGCGCGGCACGACGGTCGCCACGCCGTAGGCATCGACGAGCGCGCCCGCGCCGAACAGGTGCGAGGTCACCGTCTCGCGGGCAAGGCCCAGCACGCGGCTGGCGATGTTGCCGAGCGCCAGCACGCCCGCCGCCCGCGCGATCTGCGCGGTTTCGCCCGCAGCCGGTCCGGCTGCCGCCTGTATCGGGGGAGCGCCTGCCGGCCCCTCGCCTGTCGTCTGCTCGATGGTCATTAACGCGATCCTGTCAAATATCAGGGGCAGGCTGGCTGCCTGCCCTCGGCGCCCGATTGTACCCGTGCACGCGGCTGGGGTGCAAGGTGGGCCTCAATTGCCCGGCAACGAATTGCCGGGCGGAATAGCTGCGCTATTCCGCAAAGTCCCTGCGGGGGCGGAGTCCGCCGCAGGCGGACTTCGCGGGGTGGCTTCAGCATCCCTTTTAGCCGGGGAATTTGATTCCCCGGCGGGGGGGCTACCACCATTCAATCGGGGAGCCGCGAAGTTTATTCGCGGCGGATTTTTACAGACCTACAAAACCCCACTTCCCCGCATTACAGGGAGGGGATGCCTTGCTCGCGGCGGGTCCGGGCTTGAATCCCCGCGCCTGCGCCGTTATGATCCGCGCGAGCCGCTTACCCATCGCCGACGAGGAGACGCCATGCCATCCGATGCCATCTGTGAGCTTGTCGACCGCCTTGCCGCGCTCCCCGGTGCGGACGACCTGTTCAACCCTTACGCGCCGCTGGACGACCCGAACGCAGCCATCCGCCGCGCCAACCTGACCCGCTACCTGACCTCGCTGCAGCGCTTCGAGCCGACCGTGCTGCTGCTCGCCGAAGCGCCCGGCTACCGCGGCTGCCGCTATTCCGGCCTGCCGGTTGTCAGTGAGCGCATCATGCTGGAGGGGGTCAAGAAGTGGGGGCTGTTCGGCGACGGCTACCGCGCAACGAGCGGCGTGCCGAACGGCATCAGCGAGATGACAGCGACCATCCTGTGGGGCGCGCTGGTCGAGCACCTCGACAAGCCGCCGGTCATCTGGAACACCGTGCCGCTGCACCCGCACCGCCCCGGCCAGCCGGACACCAACCGCCCGCCGCGCCTCTCGGAGATCCGCATGGGGCAGCCGTTCGTCGAGGCGATCATGGCGATGTTCCCGATCCGCACGGTGCTGGCCGTCGGGCGCAAGGCCGAGCACACGCTGCGCGAACTCGGCATTGAGCATATCTATCTGCGCCACCCGTCGCAGGGTGGCAAGGCGGACTTCATCGCAGGGTTGAAGCAGGCAGTAGGGAGAGGAGCACCCGCCTAACCACCCACCGGCGGGGCCGTAAGCATGTCGGAGCCGGTGAGTTCCCGGCTCATCTCCTCAGCGCGGCGGAGACGCAGCGCCTCCAGCGGGATGGTCACGCTGATCCGCGAGCCCTGCCCCGGCGCGGACTCGATGTTCAGCACGCCATCAACGAGCGCCGCCCGGTCGAACAGATTGTTCAGCCCCAGATGCCCCTCGCGCTCGCTCGCCGCTGCCAGCGCCTCCTCCACGTCAAAGCCCCGCCCGTTGTCTTCCACAGCCAGCACCAGCGCGCTGCCATTCACCCGCGCCGAGACTCGAATCCGGTCGGCGTGAGCGTGTTTGCGGGCGTTATGCAGCGCTTCGGTGACAATCGAGAACAGGGTGACGCTCGCCTGCGTGTCGAGCAGGGCATCCACCGCCGGGTCCACGTCCAGCTCGACGTTCTGGTTGTAGGTTTCCTGCATCTTCTGCGCGAGCTGGTCAAGCCCCGCCGACAGCCCGTGTTCAAGGGCCTTGGGACGCAGCTCGAACAGCATCATGCGCACTTCTTTCGTCGTGCGCCGCGCCAGGTCCTCGATCTTGTACAGTTCGTCGATAGCCGCTTCGGGCTTCTTGTCCAGCAGGCGGCGGATGTAGTTCAGCCGCATGGTGATGGCGGACATCCCCTGCGTCGGCCCGTCGTGCAGATCGGCGGCAAGCTGCGCCCGCGCCGTGCGCTCGACCTCGACGATGCGGTCGCGCTGGCGCAGCAGGGAGGCGTAGAGCTTGGCGTTGTTCAGCGACGCGGAAGCCTGGTTCGCTACCGCCCACATCAGGTCGACGTGCAGGTCTTCAAAGGCATCCTCCGCCTGGCTGCCGATCAGCATCACGCCGTAAGAGTCGGGGCCGGACTTAAGCGGCAGGCACAGCACCGTCTGGCAGGTGCGGAACGACTCGAACAGGCATAGCTCCGGGTCGACGTCGGGCGCGTGCGAGAGCGCCGGCTCGAACTCGGTCAGCGCGCGGTTGATCGCGCCCATCAGGCCGGGGACTTCCACCCCGCGATCCGCCGGGGAAACCGTGCTGCTCGTCCGCGCCACGCGCAGAACCGGCGGGCTTTCCTCGTCGTCGCTCTCGGCAAAGAGCAGCACCGCACCGAACAGGGGCGGCTGCACGCCGACCCGCGACAGCCCATCCAGCCCGAAGCTCAGCGCCGAGTCGAGCACGCGGTTGGGGTCGAGCTTGGAGGCGCTCAGCACTTCGGACATGTCGTAGACGACCGCCATGACCTCCCTGGCGCGGCGGATGGACGCCTCCGCCGCGCGCTCACGTGCGACCAGATGCTCTTCCTCGGCGCGGCGGCCCGTCCCCGGCTGGCTCAGCAGTGCGCTACACACGCCGAGCGCCGGGTAGGCGGCGAACAGCGCCAGCGCGCCAGGGTCAAGCACGGGCGATAGATCGGCGATAAACAGCTTGCTCGCAACGAGCAGCCCGCCGACAAGCAGCCCGTGCAGCAGGCCCGCCCCCCAGCCGAATACGTAGCCGACGAGCGCAGCGGGCAGCAGCCCCATCCACGCCAGCCCGGGGTCGATCCAGGTCGCCGCCGCCAGGCTCACCGCCGAATCGACGACGAGCAGCGGCAGCAGAATCAGGCGGTTCCAGGCCTCACCGAGCAGCAGCAGCGCCAGCGTGAGGTTCAGCACCGCCGTCCCGATCGCCATGAGGACCGCCGGGGTAAAGAAATCACGCTCTGCGCCTGCGCCCCCGGTCAGCACGGTTACGACCAGTGCAGCCGGGATAGCCCAGCGCAGCCCGAATACTCCCCAGTCTTGTATGGATACAGGCGTTCTCTTCAACCTCGTCACCTTACCCGTCTAGCACGTTCCGCAGATATCATATCGGGTGAGCAGGGGTGGGGAAATACTGTATTGCCAGCATTGATCAGGCATATACAGGGCGCGGGGAATCAAAAATGCGGTGCGTGTGTGACACTGCCGCATTGTACCGGGTCGATCTTGGTGGGCGCGGAGGGGCTCGAACCCCCGACCTCACGGATGTGAACCGTGCGCTCTGACCGACTGAGCTACGCGCCCGATACGCTGACCATTATAGCATTAGCTGTATTCCGTGCCAAATATTCTGCGTTAGAATTTCGCGGGTTTGCCCTGCCGGGGCTACAGCCCCACCGTCATCTGCGGGTGCAGCGTCCGCATGATGGCCGCTACCTGCCGCCGCACCTGCGTGTCCGTCATGAGCAGGTCTTCGATGCGCTCGCAGCTATAGAGCACGGTGCTGTGATTGCGCCCGCCGAGCGCCTCGCCGACCTGCTGGAGCGGCAGATCGGCCTTCTTGTGTGCGATGTACATCGCCACCTGCCGCGCCGTCGAAACCTCGCGCGAGCGGTCGCGCCCGCACAGGCTGTCCACGGAGATGTCGTAGTAATCCGCGACCGCCATCATGATGTCCTCGATGGCAAGCTCGCCGCTGCTGCGTGCCGCCGCCTGGACCTCCGCCAGCACTGCTTCTACCGCATCGGACGACGGGGCTTCGTGGTGGACCAGCGTCATGGCTATGACCCGGTTCAGCGCGCCCTCAAGCTCGCGCACGCTGCCCTCGACCTCCCCGGCAAGCCTCTCCAGCAGATCGAGCGGGAGAGACACGTTCGGCGCGCGCAGCCGGGCCTTCAACTCGACGATATCGACCCGCGTCAGGAAGTCCGGCGGCAGCAGTTCAACGACCAGCCCGCCCTCGAAGCGCGAGCGCAGGCGGCTGTCCAGCCCGGGGATGGCGTCGGGCGGCGCGTTCGCCGCAACGACGATCTGCGCGTTGGCATTGTGGAGCGCGTTGAACGTGTGGTAGAACTCCTCCTGCGAGGACTCCTTCCCGGCGAGGAATTGCACGTCGTCCACGAGCAGCACATCGACCTCGCGGTATTTGCTGCGGAACTCGCCGGTGCTCTTCCCCCGGATCGCGCCCACCATATCGTTAATGAAGGTTTCCGACGACACGTACAGTACGCGGCGTCCGCACTCGCGGAAGGCGTTGCCGATGGCGTGCAGCAGGTGGGTCTTACCCATGCCTACATCCGAGTAGATGTAGAGCGGGTTGAAACGGGTGGCCGGGGCCTGCACGATCTCCTGAGCGGCGGCAACCGCCAGATTGTTGCACGAGCCGACCGCGAAGGTGTGGAACGTCTGGCGCGGGTTGAGGCCCGTCTCGCCGGGAGCCAGGCGCTCGAAGCGCGGGGTTTCGGGCCGGGACTTCTCGATCTCGGCAAGGAGGGGGCCCGCCTGGTAAACGTCCTCCTCGTCCTTCTCACGCTTGGCGCGCGCCCGGTGGCCGTTCTCAGAGGCGACGACAAACCGTACCTCGACGGTGCGCTGCGCGATGCGGCTCAGCGTCCGCAGGATGACCTTCTTGAGCCGGTGCTCTAGCCACTCACGGGCGTAGATGTTGTGGACGCCAATGATGAACGTGCCATCCTCATGCGCAAGCAGACGCGCATTGCGAAGCCAGGTGTCATAGGTCTCGCGTGGGAGTTGGAGTTGCAGTTCACCCTGAGCCGTCTGCCAGACCTCGGCAGGGCTCTGTATCCGATCAGACATCCTGTAGTCACCCGGTAGGCAGGAGCGCCGCGAAAACAAACAGCATGTTTTGCGGTCACTGACCCGCAGTGGCAAATGCTGACAGTATCAAACTGTGCAGTTAGTCGTGTCGTGGAGATTGGCGCTGCACCAACATCTTATCAGAGATCGCCCGACTCACACAATGCCGGGAGGTTAAAGTTTCTGGTTCTTTTGATTATTTAAGAATGGCGATTGTTAACACATTCGAAGCCACCGGGCGGAGCGGCAAGCACCGGAACAGGTGTTCGGCGTGCGGGGAGAGGGGCGGCTATATGTAGGCCGATTCGCTGCCTAAGCCCCATATATAGGGCTAAGGTGATGGCATGTAAGCAGGAGAGTCGGAAAACAGTGGGGAATGTTAAGAAATTCGGCTGTAGCGAGAAGTCGACTCCGGCGCGGCAGAATCCTCGTCATTGCGACGGCCCGATGGAAACGCCCGCGCCGCACACTAAACAGGGCGGTGCATCGGATCAACGTAAAAATCGGCAGATCAGGATTGCACTCATGAGAGATCGATGTATAATATAGGACACAAACGCGGGTATAGTTCAGTGGTAGAACGTCAGCTTCCCAAGCTGAATGTCAGGGGTTCGAGTCCCCTTACCCGCTCACGAAAACCCCGGCTCGTGTTGAGCCGGGGTTTTATTTTTCCTATAAGGCAAGGGGCTACGACACTTTGCTGAACTCCACCCTACAGCCCCGCATCCTCCAGCATCATGCGGGCGGTACGGCGGCCCATCTCCACCGCGTAGTTCGTGCCCCGGTCCCACGGGTAGACCTGGCTCATCGACGCGAAGTACAGCCCATCGAGGGGCGTGCGGATTGCCGGGATGTTCCGCGAGTGGTTGACGAACGGCACTGGCTGCGCGTACGGCACGCGGAACAGCCACTGCCGCTTGATCCACTCCGGCGAGAAGTCGGGGTTGACCTTGTTTAGCGATGGCAGGAAGCGCCCGGCCAGTTCCTCCTCGCTCAGCCGGAAGTACTCGTGATCGGCGGGCAGGTAGTCGCCAAGGTAGACGATATGCTCCCCGCCGAAGTGCTCCGGCGAGACGTAGTTCGTATGCTCGACAAGCGCCAGGAACGGGAAGGGGTTGTCGCGCTTGTCGGGGCTGCGGGCGGGCAGGTTGAGCCAGTACGTGCCGTCGGTCATGAGCTGGCGGTCCAGCGCGAGGATCAGCACGACCGCCCCCATGCTCTTGAGCGCGCGGGCTTGCTCGGTGTAGGCTTCAGGCAGGCCGCTCACCAGCCGCACGAGCAGGTGTGGGCTTGCGGTGAACAGCACCCGGTCGAAGTGCCGGGCGGGCTCGCCGCCTGCCGCCACCAGCAGGCCGCCCGCCGGATCAGGCTCGATGCGCTCGACGGGCGTGCTCAGGCGCACCTCCGCGCCGCGCGCCTCGACCGCCGCCTGCAGGTCCTCCAGCATGGCCTGGAAGCCGCCGACGTACGTGCCCAGATCGGCGGTGCGCTTGTAGGCGCGCGCCCACATCCACGCCATGTTGACCTGATCGTAGAGCGGGCCGAACTTGCCGATGAGCAGGGGCCGCCAGATCATCTCGTGCGCCTCGCGCCCCACCCACTTCTGCAGCCAGGCGTCGGCGGTGGTGGCCTCTAACTGGATGCCATTGGGGTACAACTTGAGCAGCGCACCGACCAGCCCGAAGCGCAGCTTGGCCGGGAGCGAAAGCCCCGGCAGGCGCATCACGTTGACGACGCGGCCCAGCGTGGCGCTGCCCGCCACCGGCGCGTCGAGCGGGTAGATGCCGCTCTCGTGCCACAGGCTCGTTACCGGGCTGTAGAAGCGCACCTTATCCGAGCAGCCCATCTCGGCGATAAGCTGGAGCACGTCGGAGTCGGTTGAGAACCAGTGATGGTAGAACTTCTCCAGCGACCAGTCCCAGCCCGGCGCGCGGAAGCCCGCCGCCAGCCCGCCGACCTCCGACCCGGCCTCGTAGACGATCACATCCTGGCCAGCGCCGGCCAGATCATAAGCGGCGGCGAGCCCGGTCGCCCCCGCACCGATAATTGCAACTTGCATGAGCGTTTAGTCCTTACCTGTCTAGTCGTCCACGCAGAGGGCAAAGCCCCCTACGCCTGATGCTCCGACGGTATGGGTGGCGCGGCCTCCGGCTCGCCCTGCTCGACCACCTGCGTGGCGCGGCTGAAGTCCCGCCAGCTAATGCCCGTCCGCACCATGTAGTAGAAGCCCAGCAGCGTGATCGGCAGCCACAGCGCCGCGTGCAGCACCAGCGTATAGGCCGCCGCCGTGTTCGCGTTCACGCCGAATACCTTGAGAATCTCGATGCCCGGCTCGTCGAACGTGCCGACGTAGCCCGGCGAGCTGGGCAGCGTCGTGGCAAGGTTGACGACCGCCGTCATCAGCATCAGCACGAAGAAGCTCACCTCGAAGTTGAAGGCGTGCATCACGAACCAGTACTTGGTCGTCTCGGTCAGCCAGATCAGCGTCGAGGTCACGAGCGTCATCAGCAGGTCGGCGGGGCTGCGCAGCGAGGCGAGCCCCTCCATAAAGCGGTCGGCCTGCGTGAGCGCAAAATCGCGCACCTTCTCGACGGGCAGCAGGGCGTTGAAGACGCGCGTATACAGGCGGCGGGTCAGGTCAGGCCGCAGCGCCAGCGCCATGAACGCCAGCAGCGCGCCGAAGAACAGCACCGTCATCCACTGCACGATGCGGTCGAACGGCGACGGGATGGGCGCAAAGGGCAGCGCCGCAAACACGAAGATCAGCATCACCAGCCCGTCGAAGATGCGCTCAACGATGATGGTCGCCAGCGAGGCGCTGATCTTCACCCCCTCATTGCGCTCCAGCACGTAGGCGCGGATCACCTCGCCCGCACGGAAGGGGTAGACATTGTTGCCCATGTAGCCGATCACGACGATGGGGAACAGCGTGCCCAGCGGGACACGCTTGATAGGCCGCAGCAGGTAATGCCAGCGCCAGGTGCGCGCCCACACCGCCACAAAATAGACTGCCACGCCGGGCACCAGCCACCAGTAGTTCGCCCCCTGCAGGTCGATCCAGACTTCGCGCAGGTTCAACCCGCGCAGCGCGAGGTACAGGAACACACCGCTGACGAGGAACCCGACTACCAGTAACAGCCACTTCCGGATATTTGTCATCCCGTCCCCTTTACATGCAAAAGGGCTCAAGGAACGCCAGCCACGAACTGCCATTCCCCGCCCTCCGAGCGACGTGGATTGTACCACGCCTGCTCGTGCCCCGCAGGCAGTCTCTTACACTATACACCGCCGCACGCCGGATTTCCCCACTGGTGACGGCACAAAGGGGCCATGATCGATCATACGGGGAGCCGCAAAGCGGCGGATTCTGATAGGCTGGTTACCCCCACTCCGCATCACAGGGAGGGGGTGTTGCGTGCTGTGGCTTGGTCTTCCAAAAATCACGGTAGGGGCAGGTCGTGATGCGCGATGCTCCGCATCGACTGCATCATTAGACCTGCCCCTACAAACCATCACATAGGGAGCTGCGACGTTTAGTCGCGGCGGTTTCATACTCACCGCCCCTAAAAGGGCGGCACCCGCCTGGCAAACGCGAGTTTGTCCTCTCCCCACAGCAGTGCTAGACTGATCACGGCCCTTTACCCTCTCCCACTCCCCTTGAGGTGCAACGGGATGGACACGACCACCTACCTGAGGCGAGAGATTGCCCGGCTGCAGCAGGAAAATCGCGCCTTGCGTGACGAGGTCCACGCGCTGACACGGTACATCAACGCGATCCACGCATTTATGAGCACTCTGGACGAACTCGACGCGCTGGAGCCGGACGGCAACCCGATCGCCCTGCTCGACCACCCGCTGCGCGCGGCAGAGATCGCCGGAGATGCGGAGGAAAGCTCCCTGCTGCTGTACGACGAGGACACGTATGAGCTGGCCTTTATACGGGCCAGCGGCCCGGTCGCCAAGCCGCTGCGCGGGCAGCGCATGCCCGCCAACCGGGGTATCGCCGGGTGGGCACTGCAAACCGGCCAGCCGACCATCGTGAACAACCCTTATGCCGATGACCGCTTCTACGCCGCTATCGATACCACGCTGGATTTCCGCACGCGCTCCATCCTGGCCGTGCCGATTGCAGGCGGCGGTCAGAAGCTCGGCGTCATTGAGCTGATTAACAAGCGGGGCGGCGCGCCGTTTGACGAATTCGACCGGCTGCTCGTCGAGTTGATCTGCCGCATGGCCGGGCACGTCCTGCACCTGCTCGTCGAACAGGAGCGTACGAGCGAGGAAGGCGCGGTGCAGCCCGGCGACTGATAGCGTCGAAAGCAATCCCCGATTCAGGCTGGTATCCTTACTGCACAAAAAAATCGATTCTGGAGGTAAGCATGCAGTTCAATGTTGCCCTGCTCGGGTTTGGAAACGTGGGCCGCGCGCTCGCAGAGCTGATCATGCGCAAGCGCGACACCCTGCGCGAAACCTACGACCTCGACGTGCGCGTGGTCGGCATCAGCACCGGCAGACACGGCAAGGTCATCGACGAGGATGGGCTTGACCTCGCCGCCGCGCTGGAGACGTGGCGGGCGGGCGGCTCGCTGGCCGAGATGGGGCAGGGCCGCGCAGTTGAAACCAACGAGCAGTTTATCGCCGAGTGCCCCGCCGACCTGGTCTTCGAGACCATCCCCACCAACCCGGAGAGCGGCCAACCGGCGCTTGACTACGCCCGCGCCATCCTAAGCCGGGGCATCCACTACGTCACCGCAAACAAGGGGCCGGTCGCCTTTGGCTACCGGGAACTGCGGGCGCTTGCCGCGCAGAACGACGTGGGCTTCTTCTTCGAGTCCACGGTCATGGACGGCGGGCCGGTGCTGTCTGTGGGGCGCGAGGGCTTGCCCACCCTGCAGGTCAACCGCATCCGGGGCATCTTCAACAGCACGACGAACTACATCCTGACGCGGATGGAGGAAGATGGGCTGACGTTCGATGAGGCGCTGCGCAAGGCGCAGGAGATCGGCATTGCCGAAACCGACCCGACGCTTGACATCGACGGCTGGGACGCCGCGATCAAGACCGTCATCGTGGCGAACGTCATCATGGGCGCCGACCTCCGCCCGGCGGACGTGAACCGCGAGGGGATTCGTGGGCTGGCGCTGGAGGAAGTCCGGGCGGCGGAGGCAGACGGGCAGCGCATCCGCCTGATGTGCATGGCAGAGCGGACGGACACCGGCGAGGTGCGGGCGACCGTCAGGCCCGAGCGCGTGCCCATCGGCAGTGTGCTTGCGGGTATCAAGGGCACGACAGGCATCGTGGAGTTCGAGACGGACGTGCTGCCGCGTCTCACCATTCTGGAGCACGACCCCGGCCCGCCGACCACGGCCTACGGCATGCTTGCCGACATGATCAACCTGGCGCGTGGCCGCCACCGCGACGGCGTGGTGCTGCGGTAGGTGTGATAGCTGTCATGTTAAGCAGGTGGAAGTATTGGCATGGCGTGTTGTGGGCCAATCTTCCACCCCCTACGGCGGCCCTTCGGGCCGCCACTTCCCCCTGCTAGGGGGCAGTTTATCTCTGGCGGCTAGCATCGCCCCCTCATAGGGGAAGGTCACGCTGCGAAGCAGCGTCAGAGGGGGTCTAGCCCCGGACAGAGCCCGATAGAGTGGGGATTTACCCCATCCGCTGGGACCATCACCCTAGTTGCAGAGCCGAGTCAGCAGTGCTATAGTGCAAATTGGACCTGCCCACGTCAATGTGAGCACTGTCGCCCTGCTCTCTCGCAATCTCGGAGGAAATTATGCTGGTTATTCGACGTCCTTCAGCTCTCGCCGTGGCGCTCCTTGCGCTGCTGCTCGTGATGACCGGCTGCACGCTTGCAGGCGCCAACCCCGCCCCCCTCACCCCGGTTGCTCCCGGCGAGGTGCCGACATTCGAGCCGCTGGAGCCGGAAGCCGAAGAACCGGCTGCAGAAGTTCCGGGGGAGATCGCTACGCCGACGCAACTCGCCCCGATTGACGCTATCGGCACGCAAACCGCCACAGCGCCCATCGGCGAGGAGATGCCCGGTGAAGGTGAAAATGCCGAGCCGGGTGCGGAGGCCACCGCGCCGCCCGCCGAGGAGGAAGCCCCGGCTCCGACCGAGGCGCCCATAGCCGAGGCGACGCAGCCGCCTGCCGCCGGCCAGTGCCCGACGACCTATACCGTCCAGCAGGGCGATACGCTCTTCCGCATTGCACAGGCTCATGGCGTCTCGGTTGACGCCATCGTTGCCGCCAGCAACCTCGCCAACCCGGATCGGTTGTCGCTTGGGCAACAGTTGACCATCCCCTGCCCCGGCGACGCTGGTACAGGTGCGCCGCCTGCCGCACAGCCGGGCACAGGTGGCGAGACCGTCTACACCGTGCAAGCCGGAGACAACCTGTTCCGCATTGCGCTGCGCTACGGCCTGACGGTCGACGAACTGGCACGCTACAACAACATCGCCGACCCGGCCTCGATCAAGGTCGGGCAGCAGATCCGCATCCCGCAGCGCTAAGGCTGCTGCGATCTGGTAGACTCTGGAGGCTGCCAGCGCCCACCGGCAGCCTCTTCGTTTTGTACTGACGATTGGGGGAACCGCGACACGATGGCCGATGAGAAGATTATTGACAGCAAACAGATCTACGACGGGCGTGTGGTCAAGCTGCATATCGAGACGGTGCAGCTTGACGACGGCGACACCTACGAGCGCGAGGTCATCCGCCACAGCGGTGCGGTGGCGATTCTGCCCTTCGACGAGGACGGGAACATCTACATGGTGAGGCAGTTCCGCACGGGCGCGGGGGGCGACCTGCTGGAACTGCCCGCCGGGCAACTTGAGCCGGGCGAGCCGCCGGAGGTCTGCGCGCGGCGCGAGCTTCAGGAAGAGATCGGCATGTACCCGGAGGAGCTTGTCGAGCTGGGCGGGTTCTACGTCGCGGCATCCTATACCTCGGAGTTCATCACGATCTTCATGGCACGCGGGCTGCGCGAGTCCGTGCTGCCCGGCGATAAGGACGAGCGGATCGAGATCGTGAAGATGCCATTTGAGGAAGCCGTACAGATGGCTTACCGCAACGAGGTCTACGACAGCAAGACGCTGATCGGCCTGATGTGGGCCGCACAGCGGCTGGGTGGGTAGCACTCGTCTGCAACGCCCCCTGAAAATCGGATCACGCAACCTGTAGGGGCGGGTGTGATGCGCGATGCTCCGCATCGGCTGCATCATTAGCCCCGCCCCTACCAGTATCACATCGTGCAAACCTCGTAGGGGCAGGTCTGAGACCTGCCCCTACCACTGTTGTTATTCTCATGCCCCCTCCCCGTGACACGGAGAGGGGGCAGGGGTGAGGCCACCCTACCCCCGCAGCGCCCCGGCCAGCACTTCGATGGGGTGGATGGCCGTGCGCTCGGTTGTGTGGTCGATCTGCTCCCGGCAGGACCTGCCCGCCGCGCAGATGATAGTCTCCGGTGCTGCGCCGCGCACCGCCGGTGCGAGCGCCATCTCCGCCAGCGACATCGACAGGTCGTAGTGCTCGGTCTCATAGCCGAACGCCCCCGCCATCCCGCAGCAACCCGACACGACCTCCTCGACGGTCAGGTTCGGGACCAGCCGCAGCATGGCGTGCGTGTCCGCCGTGCCGAACGTCGCCTTCTGGTGGCAGTGCCCGTGGAACAGCACGTGGCGCGGCGTCTCATCGAACTCAAGCTCGATCTCGCTCGCCTGCGCTCGCTGCACCAGGAACGTTTCGAGTGGCATGACCATCGCCGCCACGTCGCGGGCGTCCTCCCCCGGCACGAGGTCGGGGTACTCGTCCACGAACATCGACAGGCAGCTTGGCTCGACGCCAACGATGGGGATGCCCTGCCGCGCGTAGGGCGCGAGCAGCTTCAGGTTGTGCTCGGCCATGCGCTTCGCCTCGTCGAGCAGCCCCTTCGACACCGCCGGGCGTCCGCAGCACTGCCGCTTCTCCACGAGCACCACATCATAGCCCGCGGCTTCGAGCACCCGCACCGCCGCCTGCCCGATCTGCGGGTCGTTGTGCTCCATGAAGGTGTCATGCCACAGCACGACCTGCGGGCGAGTGCCGCGCCCGTTGCCATTGGCCCGGTGCTGATGCCTGCCGTACCACCGGCTGAACGGCTGCCGCGCGATGGCCGGCAGTTCCCGCGCCGGATGGATGCCGACGCGGTTCAGCACCCACTTGGCCGGCCCGCGCAGCGCGACGTTCGCAAGCGGCGCGACCGGCTGGGCAAGCCGGTTCAGCCGGTCTATGTTCGCTAGCAGCCGCGAGCGCAGCGGGACGCCGTGCTCCTGCTGGTAGTTGTACAGGAACTCGCTCTTGAGCTTCGCCATATCCACCGAGGACGGGCACTCCGCCTTGCACGCCTTGCACAGGAGGCACAGGTCGAGCACCTCGTACACCTCGCGGGAGGTCATACCATCCGGCCCCAGCAGGCCCATCATCGCCGCACGGAGCGCGTTCGCCCGCCCGCGCGTGCTGTCCGCCTCATTGCGCGTCACCTGGAAGGAGGGGCACATCACGCCCTCGGCCTTGCGGCACACGCCCGCGCCGTTGCACATCTCAACCGCGCGGTTGAAGCCGCCGTCCACCTGGTAGGAAAACACTGGCTTCTCGATCGCGTAGGGCGTGCGGTAGTCGGAGCCGAAGCGCAGGATCGTCTCGTCGTCCATGCGCGGGCAGCCCACGATCTTGCCGGGGTTCATCAACCCTTCAGGGTCGAAGGCCGCCTTGACCTCGCGGAAGGCCTCAACCATCTCCGGGCCAAAGAGCCTCTCGATGAACTCGCCGCGCACCAGCCCGTCGCCGTGCTCGCCGCTCGTCGTGCCGCCATACTGGCACACCAGCTCGACGGACTTCTCGGCGACGAGGCGCAGATGCCGCAAGCCCTCCTTCGTCTTGAGGTTGACGAGCGGGCGGATGTGGATGCAGCCCGCGCTGGCGTGGGCATACATCCCGACGCGCTCCACGCCGACCTCCTTGCAGTAGTCCACGATGGTCGTGACGTAGTCCGCCAGGTGCTCGACGGGCACGGCGGCATCCTCAATAAACGGAATGGGCTTGGCGTCACCGCGAATGCTCATCAGGATGCCAAGCCCAACCTTGCGCACGTGCCACACATTGGCCTGCTGGCGCGGATCCTCCACCACGACGACCGGGTCGCGGTGGTTGATGCTGTTGAGCTTGGCCCGCAGCCGCTCGATACCGGCGTCTAGTTCGGCCTCGGTCTCGCCGGAGTACTCGACGATCAGCACAATCGCCGGGTCGCCCTCGATGAAGGTGAGCAGGCGGCGGTACTCGATGCGGTCGCGGCAGAGGTCGAGCATCATCTTGTCGAGCAGTTCGATGGCCGTCGGGCCGCTCTCCAGCATCACGGGCGTGGCTTCCATCGCGGCGCGCAGCGTGCTGAAGTGCACCATCGCCAGCCGCTGCATCTTCGGCAGTGGCACGAGGTTCAGCACGGCCTCGGTCGTGATGGCGAGCGTGCCCTCCGAGCCGACAAGCAGCTTGGCGAGGTTCGGGCGGGGCGCGTCGCAGATCTGGTTGAGGTTGTAGCCCGCCACATGGCGGAAGGTGCGCGGGTAGCGCGTCTTGATGTACTCCGCATAGCGGTCGACGATTTGCGGTATGCGGGCGTACACCTGCCCTTCCAGGCCGGGCCGCTTCGCCATCTTCTCCCAGTCGCCGTCAAACGCCTCGAACGTCACGGCGCGGCCATCCGGCATGACCACGTCCATCGACAGCACATGATCCACCGTCATACCGTAGATGATGGAGTGCGCGCCGGTGGAGTTGTTGCCCATGATGCCGCCCATCGTGGCGCGGTCGGCGCTGGCGGGGTCCGGGCCGTATTGGAGCCCGTGCCGCTTGAGGATGCGGTTGAGACTGCCGAGCGTGATGCCAGGCTGCGTGCGGACGATGCGCTGGACCGGGTCCACCTCGCAGACGCGGTTCATGTGGCGCGACACGTCCAGCACGAGGGCGTGCCCAACGGCCTGCCCGGCGAGGCTGCTCCCGCCGCCGCGCGGCAGGATGGGCACCTGGTGCTTGCGTGCGATCTCCACGGCGGCGATCACCTCGTCACGGTCGCGAGGGAGCGCCACACCGATGGGCATCATCTGGTAGATGCTGGCGTCAGTGCTGTAGAGCAGCCGCGTCATGCGGTCAAAGTAGACCTCCCGCACGGCACGGCTCAGCTCCTGGATAAACTCCTGGCTGGCCTCACGTGACTCCTTTGGGATCATTTTGTCTGCTTCCCCGTTCACTTAAGCGCCGTGTCATTGAGTGCAGCGGGGTTCGCGGTGTGTGGTGTGGTGGTATGCTGCGAGTTATTCAACCTCACCCCTTCCCGATCTCTCCGTACAGTTGGCCGCACCAGCTAAGTGGCGCTGCCGTTTCTCCGTTCCCCCCTTGTAGCACGGAGAGGCGGGGTCGCGGCTGTGCCGCGACGGGGTGAGGTTCAGACACGATTACCCTAAAATCCGTTCCAGTGCGCCGAGCAGCGTGACGACGTTCTCCGGGCGGCTGGAGTAGCCCATCAGACCGATGCGCCACACCCTCCCGGCGAACGCGCCCAGCCCACCAGCGACCTCGATGTTGTACTCGTTCAGCAGGCGACGGCGCAGCGCGGCCTCGTCCAGCCCTTCGGGGATGTACACGGTCGTCAGGCTGGGCAGGCGATGCTCCAGCGGCACGACCGGCATGAGGTCAAGCGCGGCCAGCCCGTCCCACAGCATCTCGGCGTTGCGGCGGTGCCGCTCGAAGCGCGCCTCAAGCCCTTCCTCCAGCACGAGGCGCAGCGCCTCACGCAGCGCATAGTTCATGTTGATCGGCGCGGTGTGGTGATAGGTGCGCTCCGCCCCCCAGTACTTGAACACCATCGTCAGGTCCAGATACCAGTTCTTGACGGTGCTCTTGCGGCTCTTCAGCACCTCGACGGCGCGCGGGCTGAGCGCGATCGGCGCAAGGCCCGGCGGCGCGCTCAGGCACTTCTGCGTGCCGCTGTAGGCGATGTCAATGCCGACCTCGTCGAAGCGCACGGGCACGCCGCCCAGCGATGTCACCGCATCGACGAGCAGCAGCGCGCCGTGCCGGTGCGCCACCTCAGCGATCTCATCGAGCGGCTGGAGCGCCCCGGTCGAAGTCTCGGCGTGGACGATGGCGACGATCTTTGCGGGGCGCGCCTGCAGCGCCTCCTCGACCTGCTGCGCGGTGAAGACCTCCCCCCAGGCGACCTCCACCCGGCTCACATCCGCGCCGTAGCGCCGCGCCATGTCCGTCAGCCGCTCGCCGAAGTAGCCGTTGACGCAGATCAGCACCGGGTCGCCTTCCTCAATGAAGTTGGCGAGCGCCGCCTCCATCCCGGCGCTGCCCGTGCCCGACACCGGGATGGTCAGCGCCTCTTCGGACTGAAAGACCATCCGCAGCAGGGCCTGAATCTCGTTCATGATCTCGATGAATTGCGGATCAAGGTGGCCGATGGGCGGAGCAGCCATCGCGCGGAGCACGCGCGGGTGTACCATGCTCGGCCCTGGCCCCAGCAGAATACGGGGCGGCGGGTTCAGGTCTGTGTAGCGAGTGGTCACCGTGGCAGATGCATCCATGCTGATTCCTTTCACTTGAGTGCGTAACGGTTGATTTGCGGAGCCCGCAGGTTCCACAGACAAACGCAGATCAGGTAACAGGTTTGCCCACGAGCAGCACGAACCCAAGGGCCCGTAGGGTTGCTGTCCGTGAACCAGCCTGCCCTTCTCTGGCAATCTATGTTTTCTGCGGACTCACTACCCGCGCGCTACGGGTATACATCGGGCCGGCGGTCCTCAAAGACCGGGATGCGCCCGCGCACGTCGTTCACATGGCTGAGGTCTACCTCAACGGTCAGCAGGGCCTCAGCCTCCCCGCCCTCAACGAGCGGCTCCCCCCAGGCATCGATGATGGCCGAGCGCCCACCGAACCGCGTATCATCGTCCGAACCGACGCGGTTGCAGCCGACGATGATCATCTGGTTCTCGATGGCGCGGGCACGCAGCAGCGTCTGCCAGTGCGCCATGCGCGGGTGCGGCCACTGCGCGGGGATTACCGTCATCACCGCGCCACCGAGCGCGTAGCCCCGGAACAACTCCGGGAAGCGCAGGTCGTAGCAGATGGCGAGGCCCGTCCGGCCCCAGGGCAGGTCGAGCAGCACCGGCGACGAGCCTGCCGTCATGTAGCGGTCCTCCTGCATCCCCCGGAAGAGGTGCAGCTTGCGGTAGACGCCCGCCTGCGTGCCGTCCGGTGCGAACCACACTGCCGTGTTGTACACACGGGCGCTCTTGCCACTCTGCCCGGTGGTGGCTTCCAGCATGGAGCCAACGATGTGAACGTGATGCTGCCGCGCAAGCTCTGCGACCTCGGCAAAGCGGCCCCGGTCGATGGGTGTGCCGAGCTCCAGCGCGCGGGTGAGATCGTAGCCAGTGTCCCACAGTTCGGGGAAGACGACGAGGTCCGAGCCACGGCGGGCTGCCTCTGCCGTCCACTCGCGGACAGTGTCGAGGTTGTGCGCAGGCTGTCCCCTGCACACATTCATCTGCCCGATGCTAATGGTCAGCGTCATAAGATCTATGCCTGTCTGTCAGGAGAGATGGGCGGTGACGAGGGTGACGATGGCGAAATAGGCGATTGGTTTGCGGAGTTACATACTTCTCTTATAATTGAGTATATTCCACCTGAAGCAATGGGCAAGGATTTAACATGAAGCGCGATGTAGGACGTGCGCTGCCCATTCTGTTTGTCGCCCTTCTCGCCGCTATTTTTGTGGGCATCCTCGCGTTGCGTCCAGGTATGACTGCGCAGGTGCGCTACTACGCTCAAACAGGCCACCTCGTCCGCGATCCGTTCCTGTCCTTCTATCTCGACCACGGCGAAGTGGCGATGTTTGGATTCCCCCTGACCGACGCCTATCAGACCGACGACCACACCCTCGTGCAGACCTTCCAGCGGGCACAACTCCAGTTGTCCATTCGCGGGGTGGAACTCGCGCCGCTCGGTGTCGCGTTGCAGCTTGGGGAACCCGGCAGCGCTAGCACACACCCTGAGTTGCTGGCTTTTTATGAGGCGCATGGCGGGGCTGGCTTCTTCGGCCTGCCGCTCGGCCCGGCGCGCGTTGAACGGGGCGTGCTTGTGCAGGACTTTGAGCGCGCGCGCCTCGTCCGCGACGAGATGGGAAACGTGCACCTCGCCAACCTCGGATCGGTTTATCTGAGCGCGTACCCGCCCCCGGTGGAGAGCGGGCAGGCATCCCTGCTGCTCCAGGGGACCCCGCCGCCACCCCCGGAGATCCGCGCCGCGCTGAGCGTCGAGCGCCCCACTGCCGTGCAGGGGGACCAGCAGACGATCTACCTCTACCTGGAGGACGAGGAAGGCACGCCCATCGCCGGAGCGCAGGCGCTCGCCATCCTGCGCTATAACGACGCGACTGCCGAGGTCACGCTGCCCAGCACGGACGAGCGTGGGCTGACCAGCACGTCGTTCATCGTGCCGCCCGCCTCGCCGGGCACGGAGGTCATTGTCGAGGTTCACGTCCTGTTCGGCGAGACGTTCCTGACGACGGAGACGACCTACTTCCAGTGGTGGTAGGGGCTGCTTTCTAAGAGGGTGTAACCCGCCGCGAAGTTTATTCGCGGCTGAGTTACTGCGATCCGTTGGCAGGGGCAGGGCTTTACAGGTTAGGTCGGTATTCAGCGGCCCGCCAACAGCGAGAAACAAAACAGGCCGGTGCATCGCTCGCACCGGCCCGTTGATTCAACCGCCCTCTATCTATCGGGTATCCTCCGCCTCGGCAAGCTCCTCGGCGGTGGCCTCGTCCTCGTCTTCCCAGCTAATGATCCACACGCACACGCCCGCCACCAGCACCGTCGCGATGATGAGCGCCGCCCACTGCCCCGGCATCAAGCCGACGTGCCGCGCCTCCAGCACAAGCAGAATCACCATGCCGAGCGCCAGCACCAGCCACGCAGCGAGGCGCGGATGCGCATCAACGGCGCGGACGACCGGCCCGAGCGGGCCGCTGCGCAGACGGTCTACGGTGCGGTTCACGAAGTTCGCCATACCAGTCCTCGATGGGTTCTAAATTGGCTTGAGCACGCGGTCGGCGCGCAGCCGCTTCACCGCCATGATGCTGCCCGGCGGCGCAGACTCTATCGCCGCCTCGCGCCAGTCCGGCACGCGCAGATCGGCGATGGTTTTCATCTCATAGCCGGCGTCGAGCACCGCCTGCCGGATGCTGTCGGGCGTACCGGCGGGCAGGAACAGCAGCGAGATCTCGTTCTGCAGATCCCGCGCCGATGCCTCGATCTGCTCGGCCAGACGGCTCACGACCGCCTCAGCCGGGGCATCGTTTGCGATGATAAACTCATCGATGCGTGTGATCAAATTCTCGACCTGCCAGCCTGCCAGCCCGATCAGGTTGCCGTCAACGGTCGCCAGCATGTAGGCCTTCTCGCCGAAGCGGGCCATCATCTCCGGGCGGGAGAGCGCCTGGCCGGTCGTGCGGTAGATGAACAGCGCGATGTCCCGCGCCTGCGAGGGCGTGGCACGCCGCACGACGATCTCGCCGCGCGCAGGCTCAGGTGGCTGCACCGGCTCCGGCTCCCCGACGAGGATCTCCTGCAGGGCCCGGTTAACCTGGTTGTACGTCTCCTCGATGCTGCCGCCGTTGTTGATGATGCGCGTGGCACGGGCCAGCTTCACAGACTGCGGCGGCTGTGCGGCAAGCCGGGCGCGCGCCTCTGCCTCGCTCAGCCCGCGCTTCTCCATGAGGCGGCGGATCTGCACTTTAGGCGCAGCATCGACCACCCACACCTCGTCGCAGTCATCCGCTAGCCCGGCCTCAAACAGTTTGATCGCCTCGATGACGACCACCCTCTGCCGGGCACGGCGGACCAGCAAGTCGATAACCTCCACGACGACCGGGTGGACAATCTGCTCAAGTACGGCGAGGGCCTCGGGGTCAGAAAAGACGATCCGGCCCAGCCTCCCGCGGTCGATCTGCTTGTCCGGCCCGACGACCCACTGGCCGAACATCCGCGTAACAGGCTCGTAGGCCGGGGCCCCCGGCGACATGGCGCGGTGTGCAAGCTGGTCGGCATCCAGCCCAAGCGCGCCGAGATGCTCCAACATCCGCCGGACGATGCTCTTGCCGGTCGCGATGTTGCCCGTCAGGCCGATGACGATTTTTCCTGGCCAACGCTTGCTCACGGGGCGGCTCCAGAAGCTCTAATGATCATGCGCGAGGGGTTCCTGTGCGGCTATTCTAGCCGCGCCCGGATGCGGCGTCAAGCGGGGCCACGCAGGGGAGGGTTGCAGTTTTGTGACAGAAAGGCGGCCACTCGCTACACCAGCCGCCCCTCTGCCAGCATGTCGATGATCATCCGGTTTTGCGGCTGCTCGACGAACTCCAGAAACTGGGTCTGCACCGGCGACGCGGGGCGCGAGGCGGCGCACATCAACTCCACTTCGTTGTAGAGGTCCAGCCCTTCGACCTCGACGATGGCCAGCCGACCGAGCATCAAGCGCGGGTTGGCTGCCAGCAGCGACACGAACGACACGCCGATGCCGTGCTCGACGGCCATCGCCAGCGCCTCGGGGTTGCCGATCTCCATGATCACGTTAAGCTGGCTCGCGTCGACGCCCAGCGCCGCCAGCGCCTCACGCGTCCGCATCCGGCAGGGGGCGGTCGGCTCGCGGCAGATGAAGCGCTCGGTGAACAACTCCTCAGGCTGGATGCGACCCTTGCGCGCCCACCGGTGCGAGATCGGCGCGATCAGCACGAGGCGGTCGGTGAAGAAGGGAATATAAGTGGCGTTGATACCCGGCACACGCTGGCTCACTACGCCGAGATCGTAGCTGCCGGAGCACACCCCCTCGGTCACCTGCTCGCGTGGCACCACCGGGATCGTCACGCGGACGTCCGGGAAAAGCTGCTGAAAGCGGGCGACGACGTGCGGCAGGATGTACTTCCCCGAGGCAGTGCTGCACCCGATCGTCAGCCTGCCAGCCACCCGCCCGTTCGCGGCGCGGATCGTCTCCTCCGTGCTGATCGCAAGCTGCACGATCTGCTGGGCCATCGGGATGAGCGCGTGCCCGGCCTTCGTGAGCCGGATATTGCGCCCCTCGCGCTCGAACAACTCAACCTGCAGGTAGTTCTCCAGCGAGCGGATCTGCATACTGACGGCAGGCTGCGTCAGGTTGAGCGCACGACCGGCCTCCGTGAAGTTCTCGGTCCTCGCGGCTTCGAGAAAAACACGCAACGCGTGAATATCTAGCATGAGTCAAGCCCCGGTAAAATCAGGTATGTGTCATCAAGATAGTAGATTATGACGGCGGATGGTTGGAGTGAGAGGTGTCACGTGTTCGGGGTGAGAACCGGCATATCTATAAGCCGGGCTTATGTGAACTGCACGGGGTAAAGCCTAGAGACTCCGCGAGCCGGTCGCTATATTCTAGGGGGTGATTTCAATAAGCCAGCCAACCAGGAGGCACCATGGAGCACATCCCGGAGGAGTACCAAGACCTGCTGAAAGACGAGTCCAGGGTGTTCATGTACCTGGCGACGCTTATGACGAGCGGTGACCAGCCGCAGGTTACGCCGGTGTGGTTCAATTACGACGGCGAGTACATTCTGATCAACTCGGTACGCGGGCGAGTCAAAGACGCCAACATGCGCGCCAACCGGCAGGTCGCCTGCCTGCTGGTCGACCCCAACAACCCATACCGCTTCATGCAGATCATGGGCACGGTCGAGGAGATCACCGAGGAAGGCGCGGTCGAGCACATCAAAGACCTTGCGCTCAAGTACCGGGGCAAGCGCGAGTACGACACGACCGGGCAAACGCGCGTCATCTACAAGATCCGCCCCCGGCGCGTGTTCGCACAGGGCTAGACCTTTCGCCGCAGGCACAGCACGCAACGGATGCAAACCCCGGAGGGGGATGAGGAGGACTGATTATGTGCGGGCGATTTACACTGTGGGCCGATCTCCAGCAGCTTGCTCAGGCGTTCCCCTGGGTGCAGATGCCTGACGACCCGGCGGCGATCACGCCCCGCTACAACATCGCGCCGACGCAGCCGGTCGCCGTCGTGGCGAACACCGGTGAGAACCACCTCGACTACTTCGTGTGGGGGCTGATCCCATCGTGGGCCAAAGACCCGTCCATCGGCAACCGAATGATCAACGCACGGGGGGAGACGCTCGCCGAGAAGCCCGCGTTCCGCGCGGCGTACCGCCGCCGCCGCTGCCTGATCCTCGCTGACGGCTTCTACGAGTGGCAGCAGGGGCCGGGCCGCACCAAGATCCCGCACTACATCCACCTGAAGTCGGGCGAGCCGTTTGCGTTCGCGGGGCTGTGGGAGACGTGGAACTCGCCGCTTGGCGATACGATCCTCTCCTGCACGATCATCACCACGGACGCAAACGAGCGGCTGGCGTCGCTCCATCACCGCATGCCGGTCATCCTCCCCGAGTCGGCTTACGAGCGCTGGCTCGACCCGTCCGAGCGCAAGCCGGAGGAGCTCGATGACCTGATCGCGCCGTACCCCGCCGAGGAGATGGACGCCTACCCCGTCTCGACAGTGGTTAACAGCCCCGCCAATGACGTGCCGGAGTGCGTCGCGCCGCTCACCGAGCACGGGCAGGAGGCGCTGTTCTAGCGAGCCATTCTAAAGACGCGAGTTTTCTGTCACAGCCGCTACGCCCTCTCCCGGCCATGACTGTCGGTTACGTGGAGAAGGGAGCCGCGAAGTTTATTCGCGGCGTCCGTAGCGGCTGTGCTGCGTCATAACCCCAACTCAGCACCCCCTTTGCTTTTGTCGAGATGCAGGAGTCGGTCCAACCTCTTCGCCCTAGGGGCGCAGGCGGCTTGATCTGATCAATCTGACGATTTGACGAATGGCGGATGCCTTTGTGCTGAATGTCACTATCCTTCCGCCCCACCTCGGTTATACAGAGAGTAAACGTCACAAATGTGAATGGACCGCCCGGCCCACCCCTTCGCCTACCCCATCAACTTCTCCGCCTCGCCCGCCGTGGGGGTCAGAGCGAAAGGAGCACGCTGCATACATGGCCGTCGAACCTCGTGCGACAAGCACCGGCGACGCGGAGCAGGCGGAGAAGTCGCGCTCTCTGCTCTCGGCTGTCGGCACAAAAGTTTTCCACCTGCTGATTGTGCTGGTCGTGGCCGCCATCGGCTACTGGGTCGCCCCGGCGGACCTCGCGCCGGGCGAATATACGGCCACCGTCGGAGTCACCGTAGAGGGCCGCACCCTGCTGGCGGAGCTACCGTTCACGCTGGGGCAAGAGGCAGGCGAGCCGGTCACCATCACCGAGCAGACGGGGCGCTATCGGCTGGTCCTCGAAGGGATGAGCGCCTACCCCTACAAGCTCAACCAGCAAATCCGCTATCAGGTGCGCCTGCTCGACACGCAGGGGAACGAGATCGCGCTTGCGCGGGAGGATGTGTCCTCACGGCTGACCGGCCCGAACGGCTACGCCCAGAGCCTGCCGCCAACCGAGCGCGTGGGCAATGCGCTGACCTTCACCGTGCGCGTACCGTTCAAGGCGAAGGTCACGCTCGGCCTGCTGCTCGCAGTGGCGGCGCTGTGGCTGCTGGAGACGGTGCCGCTCGCCGCTGCGGCGCTGCTCATCCCGGTCGTCATTGTGGTGACACGCGTCACCGACGCCCAGACCGTGCTGCAGCCGTTTTTCCACCCGATCATCGTGCTCTTCCTCGCGGGCTTCCTGATGGCGGAGGGCATGCGCCGCACCGGGTTCGACCGGCTGGTCGCGCTCGCCGTCGTGCAACGTTCCAGCACCCGCCCGGCGATCCTCATGCTGACGATGATGGGCATCACCGCCTTCCTCTCGATGTGGATGTCCAACACGGCTGCAGTCGCCATCATCCTCCCGATCGCGCTGGCCATCCTTGAGAAGATCCCGAACAGCGGGAAGGGACATCGAGCCTTTTCGCGGGCGATGGTCCTCGGCGTGGCCTACTGCGGCACCATCGGCGGCATCGGCTCCGCCATCGGCACACCGGCTAACATGCTGGCAATGACGTTCCTATCCGAGTTCACCGGTACTGAACTGGTGTTCGTGGACTGGTTCAAGTACGGACTACCGGTAGTGCTCGTGATGGTCCCGCTGATCTGGCTGTATCTCATGCTGACCTTTGGCGTGCGCAAGCTCGACGTGGACCTGGGGGAGGCGATACGCAGTGAGGCGGGCACGCGCCTGACGCTGACCCGCGCGCAGAAGGTCATCGGCGTCATCTTCGTCATCGTGGTTCTGCTGTGGCTGACGGAGACGCTGCACGGCATCGATGCGGAGATTGCGGCGCTGGCGGGTGCGCTGGCGCTGTTCTTCTTCGGGACGATCAAGGCGGAGGACCTCAACCGCATCAACTGGAACGCCCTCATCACATTCGGCGGCGGCATGGCCATCGGCACCATCCTGATGATGACGGGCGTATCGGACTGGCTGGCGCTCCAGCTTATCGGGCTGGGCGGGCTCCCGGCGATGCTGGTGGTGCTGCTCGTCGCCGCGCTGACCGTCGCCATCGGCGCGCTGATCTCCAACACCGCCTGCGCGGCGATGCTCATCCCGCTCGCCATCCCGCTCGCGCAGATCCTGCAGATCGACCCGCGCCTGCTCGTCGCGGTGGTTGCCATCGCCTCAAGCATCGACTTCGCGCTGGTCATCGGCACGCCGCCGACGATGCTGGCCTACTCGACGGGCTTCTTCCAGACAAGCGAGATCTTCAAGCGTGGCATCGTGCTGGACGTAATCGGTGTGATTGTTCTCAGCCTGGGGACAATCTGGGTGTGGCAGCTTCTCGGCGCGGTGACAATTTATTAGCGGGTAGCTTATGGCTCGCGCCCTTGTGGGCGCTCTATAGCCTATAGCTCACTCACTGCGATCTCTATAGCAAATGGCGTATGGAAAGTGGCTCACACCACCAACCATACGCCATTAGCTATAAGCTATAAGCTATAAGTCACAAGCCATATGACGCTAAATATCCCGCTTATAGATGTGGTGCGTCTTGTAGAAGTCGATGCCAAACTTCTTCATCTCGTTGAGGCTCTGCACGTTGTACTCGGAGATCTGCACCACGTCGCCGTGCTTGAAGCGGGGGTTGTCCGCCAGCGTGTTGTACAGCTCGGCGTACATCAACGCCGTGCCGCCCATGCCCTGGTACTCCGGCAGGATGCCCATCCCATTGAAGTTGAGCCACTTGGTGCGGCGAAGCGAGAGCAGGATCTGGAAAATGCCGAAGGGGAAGAGCCGCCCCTTCGCGCGCTGGATGCCCTCGCCCACGTCCGGGAAGGCGAACATGAACCCCACCAGCTCGCCATCCTTCATGATGAACTTGAGCAGCTTGGGGTCGGCGATCAGGAGGAGGCTGTCGGCGAGGTCCTTCACCTCCTCCTGCGTAACAGGCGGGTCGCCCGCGATGTGCGTCAGCGAACGATTGTAGACCTCGGCCAGCCGGGGGGCGATCTTCTCGACGATCTCGCGTTTGCTGTCGAAGGTCACGACCTCGAAGCCATATCGCTGCCGGACTTTTTCCGCAATCGTGATCACGCGCTGCGGGAAGTTCTTAATCGTCTCGA
>ERZ773359.1151-NODE-1151-length-37248-cov-6.164816_pt1 | contig 37248 bp, 34 predicted proteins | sample MGYA00374955_ERZ773359 | MGnify/ENA primary metagenome ERZ773359 (study PRJEB29098, sample SAMN04486028) | biogas fermenter metagenome | study: EMG produced TPA metagenomics assembly of the Biogas fermentation microbial communities from Germany - Plant 4 DNA1...
CACGGGTACGCGACGGAAATGGGAACGACATACAACGCGTATTTGATAATCGACGAGAAAGTCACGTTAATTGACAACGTTAAGCCGGGATTTGCGGAAGAGATGCTCGCCCGCGTTTCTTCGGTAATCGATCCGGGTAAAATCGAGGTCATTATCTCGAATCACGGCGAGCCCGACCATAGCGGCGCGCTCAAGATGATTTCCGAACTCGCGCCCAAGGCGAAGATCTATTCTTCCGCCCCGAACGGCGTTAAGGCCTTGCTCGCGATGTACGGCGAGCTCCCGGTCGTCTCGGTAAAGACGGGCGACGAGATTTCAATCGGCAAGCGCGCTCTGCGCTTTACCCAGGCGCCGATGGTTCACTGGCCCGACAATATAGTAACTTATTGCCCGGAGGATAAAATTCTTTACAGTAACGATATATTCGGCCAGCATTACGCGACATCGCGCTTTTTCGACGGCGAGAACGATTTGGCGGTCGTTTTAGCCGAGGCGAAGAAATATTACGCCAATATCGTTCTTCCCTATTCGAAGCAGGCGAAAAGAGCGTTTGAAGCTGTCAAGGATTTGGATATCGAAATGATCGCGACTTCGCACGGCGTCATTTGGAAAGACCATATTAAAGAAATCTTCGCTTTATACGACTACCTTGTTAATTCTCGGAAACGCGATAAAGCCGTCGTCGTCTTTGACTCGATGTGGGGCAGCACCGCGCTTATGGCCCGTACGATTGCCGAGGCGTTCCGCGAGCGCGGGATTGACGTCCGTCTTTATCAACTCGGCGAGACCCCGGACTCGGAGATTATCACCGATATCGCCGACGCGAAATATTTGGCCGTGGGCTCCCCCACTTTTAACAACACGATTCTTCCAAAAGTCGCGGGTTTCCTTAATTACATGCAGGGGCTCGCTCCAGTTAATATCGATTATATCGCTTTCGGAAGTTACGGCTGGGGCGGCCAGAGCGCGGGGCTGATCGCCGCGCAGCTTGACGGTTTAAGTTTTCGCCCGTTAATCGCCCCGGTAAGGATATATTACGTCCCTAAGACAGAGGATTTGGAAAACCTTAAGAGCGATATCTTTACAGCGTTGGATAAAAAAGCCGCCGGCGGGTAAGAAACGCTAACGCGCGCGGTTGTCGATTAATAGAAGAATTTCGCGCATCATATAGTTTGAAAATCAACGGCGTTAGTGATAAAATATTTTCGAAACCCGAAGAAAGGAGAAAAAGATGAAAATAATATATGCGAGCAGAACCGGGAACGTCGAGGCTTTCGTTGATAAACTGGGACTTTCTGATGTCATGAAGATCGAAGACGGCTCGGAACAAGCGGACGAGGATTACGTCTTGGTGACTTATACGGATGGCTTCGGCGAATTACCCGCGGAAGTGGAAGATTTTCTGACCTCTAATTACGACCGCCTGCGCGGCGTCGCGGCGAGCGGCGATAAAAGCTACGGCGAGGCTTATTGTCTGGCGGCGGACGTCATCGCCGACATGTACGGCGTCCCGATTTTAGGCAAGTTCGAATTTGACGGAACCGACGAGGATGTCGCGGAGTTTTTGGCGGCCCTTTCGCGGTTAGAGTAAACGAGTTAATAAGAAATTGAGCGCGCGTCGAAGGCGCGCTTTTTATTTCGGGATTGGCCGATAAACGTCCTAAGACGCATATATTAACATCGCCCTCGGCGATTTAACGAGGACGCTAGCGCGCATGCGAAAATGTATGGGAAGCAAAAGCAATGGTACGAACGATTATTAGGCGGCCTGCCTTACAAAGCCGCCTTTTTTATTTTAAAATCCCTTTCCGGGTATTGAGAATCGGTGGATAAAATAAAATAATATATGAAACAACGAGAGAGGTGGGATTATGGCGAAAATAGAAAGGCGCGTGAAAGGGAATATTTTCGATATTTTAAAAAAAATTGAAAGCGCGGTGATGTCGGGAAGCGTCTCCGCCTCCTATGAGGACGGAAGCAATTACAGTCATGACGGTTTTAACGTGGCGGTGCGCGTTTACGAACGTTACAGCTATACGGGCCGCAACCGGGTAAGCCTCACGCTTACGCTCGCCGGCCGCGACGGCGATTATTTCTTGAGCGCCATTACCTCGGGCGGAAGTCAGGCCGTGTTTTTCAAAATCAACCGTTGGGGCGAAAACGCCTTTCTGGACACGATCCGCGACGTTATCGATGAATTATAGGAGGGATTATGGTTGTTTCATACGATTACGGGAAAGACTTTTTTTCCGACAATGAAAAAATTCTTTTAAGCGACGAACTTGAATACGGAATGGCGATTCATAATGCCAAAATTCTTCGCGATTACAAACTGGACGAGAAAAATTACGCGCTGAAAATTACCGCGTACGGGGGCGTTTTGCTTGCGATTAGAAGCGACGACCACCCGATGGCGCTCGCCGGCTCGCCCGCGGGCGTTGACGAGTTTGTCTCGGAAATAGATCGCCGCGGACTTGTTTTTACCGATATTCTCGGCGCCTCGGATATTACCGCCGCTTTTATCGCCGGATATCAAAAAGTCCATCCGATAAGATTTAAAAAAGCGGTGTCGATGGAGATAATGGCTTTTGAAGGCGAGGGGAAATTTTGCGCGGAAGTCGCCCCGGTTTCCGCCGCCGATGTCGATACCGTCGCCGGCTTTGTTCGCGGGTTTTACCGGGAATGCTTCGACGAGGAGGTCTCCCCGCAGTCGGCCCGGGAACAGGCCGAAAGAATGATTCCGCGAATGCTCGGATATTACGCCACGGCCGTCTCGCGAAACCAATCGTTATATTAACATCAGCAACGTCTACACCGATCCCGGCTACCGCGGCCGCGGATATATGCAGGCGTTAATACTTCACGTGTGCAAATTGATTCAGGACGCGGGAAAAACGCCGTCGCTTTACGTCGACGTCGCTAACCCGATCAGTTCCCGCGTTTATAAAAAGGTCGGTTTCCGTTCAATATAAAATTGAACAAACGGCGGAATAAAAAACCGGAGCGGACGAGACCGAAAAATGAGATTTAACGCTCGCCGCGTGTTTAAAAAAACTGCCGTAATTACGGCGTGATATGTTCCTGGGCGGATCAGGCCGATAAGATTAAGACGTTCTTGGGCGCGCAAAGCCTCACCGAGAGAAACCAAGACGATGATGATTGACGATTAAAGCGCATAAAAAACGCCGGCGCCGCGCTAAAGCGACGCCGGTTTTTATTATCTTACTCCTCTTCCCGCAGTTGTATATTTTTTTCTTTTGCTTTTTCTTCCAAAGTCGGGGGGTCGGAACGGGTATCGTCGATTGTCTTTTGATATTGCATTCTTTTTTTCGAGTGAGCGCGGCTGAAGAATAACGACCGCACGAAATCATATAAGTTAAACGGGGCGATTGGCGCCATGTAGGGGACGCCGAAACTGTTCGCCGAGACGAGACTAATCATAATCGTCGTAAGGGCGAGGATCATACCGTAAAAACCCAAAATTCCCGTCGCGAAAATGAGGTAGAACTTGAGAATGCGGAAGGGATGTGAACCGAAATAATTAGGTATCGCGAACGAGGCCATAAGCGAAGTCGCGGCGATAATCAAAAGCAGCGGGCTGAATATTCCCGCCGCGATCGCCGCCTGACCGATAACGATGGCGCCGACGATACCGATCGCCGGGCCGATTTTCGTCGGGACCCGGATCATCGACTCGCGCATCAGTTCGATTAAAAACTCGATAATGAGCACGTCAACAATCGCCGGGAACAGGACGGATTGACGCATCTGGGCGATCGTGATAATGAAATTCGCGGGCAGGATATCGGCGCGGAACGAGACCATGGCGATATAGAAGGAAGAAGAGCAGAGAGCAAGCAAAAGCGATAAATAGCGGATTATCCGCGAGAAGAGTCCGAAAAACTTGTTGTCATAGCGATCGTCGCAGGCGATCATGGTCTCGCTGAAAGTATGGGGCAGGAATATCGCGATTCCGCCGCCGTCGACCATAATCAATACCTTCCCCTCGACAAGAGCCTCGCACGCCCAATCGGATCGCTCGGTCGTTCCGAATTGGGTGAAGAGGTCGGCGGGAGAGTTTTGGAGCATCTGCTCAAGCTCGCCCGTGCCCCAAAGAATATCGACGCTTAGCGCGTCGATCCGCTTTTTTATTTCCCTGACGATTTTCGGATTGGCGATGTCTTCGATATAGATCACGGCGACGCTCGTTTTCGACCTTTTCCCGGCCGTCATTAAGTCGACGCGGAGATTGGGGTCTTTCATCCGGTAACGGATCAAAGAGAGATTGACGTCCAGGTTTTCGGTGAAACAGTCGCGCGGGCCGCGCAGGGTATAGGTTATTTCCGGTTTTGGGATGGAGCGGTGCTCCACTTTTTTAATATTGGCGACGATATAGGCGTCGTCGGCGCTAAGGAGAAGAACGACCATGCCGTCGAGGATATAATCGACGATTTTCCCCATGTCGTTGTCGGTCTTGACATCATAGGCTTGGATTATTTCGCTTACGGCTTTTGAAGCGGAAAGTTCCTCGTTTTTATTCCATTCGATTAACGGCTTGATAATAAATTCCGCCAAGTCTTTAGTGTCGACGATTTGCTTGACGTAAAGCGCCTTGATCTCGCACTTCGCGAGCCGAATCGTCCTTTCGGCATGGGCGACGCCTTTATTACGCAATTCTATGAGCGCTTTGTGTTGGGCGGCCTTAAACGTGCTCATCTTCTCATGACCCGCCTTGACTGTATTCGATGCGTTCGTTCATTTTCATATCCACCTTAACGCTCGCTTCGTATTTGATATCGGGAAAAATCTCCTTCCAGTCGATTTCCCGACAATACGGGGCGTTTTTGATCCGGAAAACGTCATACAAATCAAGATAATCGGTTTCGTATGTTTTTGTGGCGCGAATGATTTCTTTTATGATTGATTCTTTCATTTTCTCTTCAAGCAATGCTTTTAATTCGCTTTGGATTTCGGCGGTGACGTTAATCTTCCGGCTCGGGTACATCAGGAAGGCTTTAAACGCGACTTCGATCTTAAACGCGGCGCCTCCCCCTTCCCTGTTGCTTTTAATTTTCTTTTTCGTTCTTTTAAGTTCGACGGTAAAGTCGACGTCCCGGAGGCGGAGGGTTTGCGTTGTTTTGAATTTTCTCGCCGTCAAGGCGAGGAGGCCTACCGCGTCCTCGGCCGGGATAAAACCCTTCGCCTTGCCGTTATCGAAAACGGTGTAGCCGGTGGTGCCGACATTATCTTCAATCATCTCGAGCGTCGGTATGACGAGGCTTTTGTTCGGACAGGAAAGCCCCGCGAGGATGTCGAGAACGTTCACGTCGAGCGCGTAGCCGGACTCATAGAGTGACATGATGTTTTCGTTAACCGCGAGGCCGATCAAGGGATTGTTTTCGTTGCTTGACCTTAAGACTTCCATCGGGTCGCCTTTTAGCACGAATACCCGCAGGGTTTTCCGGTAAAGCGGCTCCTGGCGGACGCGGAAAATATATTCCGCGATCGACTCCTCCGCAACCTTCTCGGTAAAAATTAGGCTTTGCACGCCGCCGATAAAAAGGGTTTTGTTCGATTTGTTTTCCAGGTCTTTTCGGGCGCTTTCGTAAGTTTCGCCCTCGCCGCGGATAATGATGTTTTGCGGGGATTGCTGGGCGCCTTCCTGACCCTGGGCGGTCGCGCCGATGGCGGCGACTTCGATATAGAGGGCGTAGCCGGTTTCCGTTTTATCGACGATGACGGCGGTGACGATGTTTTGGTTCTCGATATCCTGCATATCCCAGCATGCCGATAAAAACAACCCGAAAAACAACGCCGCGGCGATTAGTTTAAGCGGTTTCCGCATTTCTTTTCCTCCTTCCGAATATTAAAAGCAAAACGGGAATAATGAAGGCGGTGAATATCATGTAATAAGTGAGAACGTTAATCGCGATGTCATGGAAATTCTCGAAAAAAGACGCGAAGATTCCCCCGGCGAAAGCCATGGCCGTTAGAAGCAACACGGCGATTATCCTTTTCATCTTCGGGAACGCCTTGGTCATGTATTCGACCCCGCCGCAGCTCGTCAACATAAAGCTCGCGTTGGCGCCCATTAACAGAACAAAAAGATGGACGACGTCGAACCTTTGGAGAAAATCGATTTGGATAATGTCGATTTGCCGGATCGCCGTCATGACGGGGTATTTATAAAAGCGGATTTCTTCCATGCCGATCATCATGATGCTAGCTCCGACCGAGAGAATATAAAACAACGCGATTCCGAGAGTGGAGATTACGGAAACGAGAGGGAATTTTTTGTTTTGCTTGGCGAACGGGATGACTGTGATGATCTCCAGTCCGACAAAAGCGAAGGCCGTTTTCCAAACCGCGCCGAAATACCTGCCGAGATCCTCCTTGACAAAAAGCGGCCGGATATAATTAATGTCGCCGAGGAAAAGCATGATGACGTAGAGTATTACGCTTCCGGTCAGGGCGAAAAACCCGTATATTTCAAACAGACGGGCGATGTTCGTAATCCCCTTCGCGGCCCCGTAGCCGCTAACGGCGAGAGTGAAGAAGAGGATAAACCATTTCGGCGTTTTTAGGAGCAGGTTGGCGCTGACCATGCTGACCATATCGGTAGTGATAAAAATCAACGCCAGTAAAAAAAAAACAATATAAATCAAGGCGATGACGTTCGCCCAGAACGGGCCGAAAGCGTCCTTGGCGTGATCGAAAAGCGTTTTGCCGGGGTTTTTTCGTTGGAGAAGGGTGATGAGGAGCGCCAAAAGGGAAAAAATAACCCCCGTGACGAGAATCGCGAACCAAAAGCCGCCTTCCGTCGCCTCCGCCATTGTTTTCGAAAGAAAGGTCGGCGCCGTGGTCGCGAGCATGATGACGAGAATCATTACCAATTGCCTGTTTGTTACTTCCCGAGACATTATTTTCCTCCGGTTTTATTTTTGCCGCGATTCCGCGTTTTATACCCGCGACGGCTTTCTTTTCCAATTAAAAAAACCCCGGATTTTCGGGCCAAAGACAAATCCGGGGTTAAAAAACCGTTGAGCGCCGCCCTCGCCGGCGGCTAAATCGCTATGCCGGGGACGATTTCATAGACGGCGCCGCGATGCCGTTCGGTGACGTTAGCCGTCGCGTAGACGCCGAGAAATAAGCGCGTGTGGTCGCTATTGCTTCCCAGGCTAACGAAAAAGGCCGCTTCCGTACCGAAGGGGTCGCCGATGTCGATGAGGCCGATTTCGTTTTCCTTAATGCCCGACCGCGGCGCGGCGTAGGCGAGAACGCCCCGCGCCGGTCCGGCCGCCGCTTTTTTAAGGTAATCGCAAAACGCGATTTTTCCCGCCAACGAAGCGATTTCCCGTCCCGCGTAAGGCCTAACGCCCGTGAGCGCCGTTCCCGCGAAGCGCCCGTCGCGCGGGTCCTCGTGGTAATAAGATGCGAGCGGCGGGATCCTTCGCGTCGCGAGTTCGAAATTGACGTCGATCGCGTCCCCATGTACGACGAGGCGCCGGTCGCCTCGCGCTTCGCCGAGCTTCCGCCCGATGTCCGCGCCGCCCTCGCTGTCGTCGCCAAAGGCGTTCGCAACGCCTCGGGGTTAAGCTACCAACGCGCCGGGGGCGGGTTCGCGAAGTATCTCGGCCAGGTCGGGCAGGATCTCACGGAAGCAATCTTCGCTTTCGATTCCCGCCGGCCAGTCCCCGCGGAAAGAGTTGCGCGCCGGGAGGCTCCTGCGAGCGGGGGCGAGCTCATTAACTTCGGCTGGCGGGGCTGGGAAGGAAATTTGCCGGCGCTACTGCCCAAAGGGTGCGGTAACGGCGAAAGCCAAAAAACGGTCGCCTATTTCCGCGAATGCGTCAAAGACGCAAAGTTTCCGACCGGCACGGATCGGGAAGAAAGCCGCCGGGAAGCGCTCCCGGCCCCTGCGTTCCTCGGGCGGAATAGTGAAGATAAAAAAGACCGTTTTCCCGAAACTCGGGATGGAAGGCGAGGCCCAAAAGGCCGCGCTCGTCGTAACCGCCGCCGCCCGCCCCCAGGCGAATCACCCGGTCGCCGATATCCAAAAAGGTGTCGAAGCCGCCGTTCACCTGGTATAAAATCTCACCCGGCTGCGTGGCGATAAAAAGACGCTCGAAGGCGTCCCCCGGCAGGACGGCGCCCGTGATCGCCGTCGGCAGGTCGATTCCGCGGGCGATCGCCCGCAAACCGGCGTTTATCGTAGCTAGCATAATCTCCTCCGCGTATCTCTTTATTAAAAATATGCCCGCCGCGCCCCGAATATAACGAAAATAAAAAAAAACAAATTTCCGGGGGAAAAGCCTTGACAAATCCGGCGCTTTCCGTATAATATATACCAACAACAAAATAAGCAAAACATTGGTTTAGAGGTTGCGGCGTGAAAGAGTAGCGCGCGGAGGAGACATCCCGCGAAACGCGCGAAAGGTTACGCCGCCGAACGCGAGCCGCCGGTGGGCGGAGCGCGTGGGGTTATGCGGAATACGCATAACACTCCTACTGCGAAAGTAGAGGCGCTAAACGCAATTATATATTCTAAATAATTGTTAGCGTCTGATGTGACGCTTTTTTTGTTGTAAATACCAGAGGAGGAATATATAATGAAAAAAATTTTTGCTTATCTGTTTGTCTTTATCCTCGCGTTTTTGCTTTCCGCTTGCGGGGGTAAAGAAAGCAACGTTACCGTGAAACGGGAAGACCAGCTCGTGGTCGGCCTGGAATGTAATTACGCGCCTTTTAACTGGACGGAAAACAGCCCGTCCCCTTATAATTACCCGATAAATAACGCTCCCGGCAAATACGCCGACGGCTACGACGTGCAGATCGCGAAGGCGGTCGCCGCGAGTTTAGGCAAGACGCTCGTTATCGAAAAGTTGGAATGGGAAGCCTTGATCCCGTCGCTTCAGGCGGGGAAAATCGACGCGATCATCGCCGGCATGAGCCCGACGGAGGATCGGCGGGAGTCGGTCAACTTCACCGACGCCTATTACCGGAGCGTTCACGTCGTGCTGATGAAAAAAGATTCGGACTTCGCCGCGGCGACGTCGATTAATGATTTCGCCGGCGCTCGCATCGTCGGCCAGCACGGCACCGTTTACGACGATTTGATCGACCAATTGCCGGGAGCGGTACACGCGACCCCCTTAAAGAGCGTGCCCGATATCCTGACGGCGATTCTAGGAAATAAATACGACGGGACGATTCTCGAGTTGCCGGTCGCGATCGGCATCGCCGCCGGCAACCCGCAGTTTATCTATAAAGAACTTGACCCCGGTTTTACCGTCTCCGAGGAAGACGTGTCCGTCGCCGTGGCGTTCCGGCTTGGGGAAGACGACCTAACCGCCCGCGTCAACGCGATACTAGCGGCAATCCCCGTTGACACGCGGAATAAAATCATGGAACAAGCGGTTGACCGGAGCAATGCCCGGGAAAAATAGATACCCGAATATTTCCGCTGTTTTGCTCGCGCTCGCGGTACTCATTTTTACAATAAAAACGGTCGCGGCCCCGAGAAGCGGCATTTCCCTTTATGGGGATTTGCCGCTATGGGCGCGGCTGATTCCGGGTATCTTCGCCCTTCTGGGCGCGGCGGCGTGGTTTTTGCCGTCGTTTGGGAAAATCAAGAAATACGTCAAGCCGGCGCTCGTAATCCTACTCGCGACGCAAATAGCGGAACACGTCGTTTTCCCGGTCGTCGATACTTACCTTTCGGTCCGGGACTTGACGCGGATTCCCGAGCAAGGGAAGTTTTTGGATTCGATGGTCTATATCGCGAGCCGCTATTGGCCGGATTTCCTGCGCGGTCTTTCGGTCACGCTGCGCCTTTCGCTCGCCGGCACCGTCGCCGGCCTGCTTCTCGCGATTATTTTCGTTTTTTTCCGGACGCTTCCGGTAGGGGAGCGTGACGGCGAGATCGCGGTATTTTTAAAGCGGTCCGGGAATTTTCTCGTAAAAACATACGTTAACGTGTTCCGGGGAACGCCGATGATGGTCCAGGCGGTGATTATCTACTACCTGCTCCCGGTCGCGCTGGCCGCGCTTTTCAAGGTTCCGCAGGCCGAGGTCGATAAAATATTCACCCTGATGACCGCCGGGTTCGTCGTCGTGACCTTAAACACCGCCGCTTACCTAACCGAGGTCTTGCGCGGCGGGATCGAAGCCGTAGACAAAGGGCAGCTCGAGGCGGCGCGCAGCCTTGGGATGAGTTATTGGCAGGCGATGCGGCTCGTGATTTTTCCCCAGGGGATAAAAAACGCCCTGCCCGCCATATGCAACGAATTCCTGATCAATATCAAAGACACGTCGGTCTTAAATGTGATCGGCGTCGCCGAGTTGTTTTTCGTGGCGCAGGACGCGAAATATCAGTATTATCGCACTTACGAGCCCTTTATTATCGCGGCGGTAATTTATCTTGTCGTCACCCTTTCGACGTCGCGATTGATTATGGCGATCGAGAAGAGGATGAATCTTGAGGTAAAGGAACTGCCGAGCAGTAATTAGGTGAAAGAATGGAAAAAATACTCGAGATCAAAAATTTGCATAAGTCCTTCGGCGGGACGCCGGTTTTAACCGACATTAATTTGTCGGTTTACGAAAAGGAAGTCGTCTGCGTGATTGGCTCTTCCGGGTCGGGAAAATCGACGCTTCTTCGCTGCCTTAACCTGCTCGAATACCCCGATTCCGGAAAGGTTTATTTCGCCGGGCGGGAAATAACCGCTCCCGGCGTGAATGTTAACCGCCTGCGGACGGAAATCGGCATGGTATTTCAATCGTTTAATCTGTTCGCGAACAAAACCGTCCTCGGCAACCTGACGCTCGCCCCGCGGCGGGTATTGAAAATGGATAAGAAGTCGGCGGCGGAAAAAGCGACGCGGGTTTTGGAATCCGTCGGGATGGCCGATTTCGCCGGTCGCAGTCCGAAGACTCTCTCCGGCGGGCAAAAACAGCGGGTGGCGATCGCCCGCAGCCTGGTGATGGAGCCGAAAATCATGCTCTTCGACGAGCCGACGAGCGCTCTCGACCCGGAAATGGTCGGCGAGGTTCTTTCGGTGATGAAGGGGTTGGCCGCGGCGGGGATGACGATGATCGTCGTCACCCACGAGATGGGTTTCGCCCGGGAAGCGGCGAGCCGCGTCGTCTTCATGGACGAGGGGAAAATCGTCGAGACCGGCCCGCCCGCGGTGATCTTTAATAATCCGCGCGCGGAGAGAACGAGGCAATTTTTAAAAAGAACGCTCCCGCCCGCATAATCTTGGCGCGAACGCTTATAATAATACCGGGGCGCATCGCCCCGCGGGGACAGGTACGCTGACGATACATTTTCAAAAACACCCGGAGACGGGTGTTTTTCGCATTTTTTTAAGCAAAATGCAGCAAAATCTATATCAATAGCACGGGAACTATGGTATAATAAGTCAGGAGGAAACATATGAACGCAACAGACTTGATAAACTATTTAAACTACTTTTTTCTGGGAGTAATCGCGTTATCCGCGTTACTCGGATTTTGGTTCGGCGCTTTTCGGTCGATATATTTCTTCGCAGGTTTTTTGGCGCTTTTTGTCATCGGTTGGTTCTTAAGCCCCGTATTGGCTCGAGTTTTGTTTACCGTCGATATGTCGGCGCTTGGAACGATCAATGATATCGAAATTACGACGATCGAGGGCGTCATTCCTTCTTTGCTTGAAAAGATATCGCCGGAAATGGGAGAAATATTCGCCCCCGGCAGCGGAATCTACGACTTTGGCGTCGCCGCGGTCTTAATGACGCTTCGCCTCGTGACTTTTTCTGTCTGGCTTATCGTCGTGATTCCGATTCTAACATTTGTTCTTTGGATTGTCTACCTGTTTATTAAGCCGAAAAGGAAGAAGACCTTGGTTTCCCGGTTTATCGGCGTCGGGGTGACCGTCCTGCACAGCTTGCTTTCGCTGTTTATTTTAAGCATTTTCCTCGCCGGGCTGACTTCCGCCGCTCATTCCGCGATCTCCCTTACGGAAACCGCGCCCAGCGAAGACGAGCCAGCGCAAATCATCTTCACGGACCAGGGCCCGATGTTACGCCTTGATAACGCCGAGTTTGAGGAATTCGATTTTATCTTCGAATTCGCGGGGAATTATCGGGAATCCTATCTCGGAAAAATGTCGGGTCTTATTAAAATTGATAAAGCCGGCCTTGACGAATATATGTTTGACGAGCTGTTTTCGCTCAAGTATAGGAAGACGAAAATAAAATTGCGAAAAGAACTCGCCACGGTTATACGGCTGTATGATTTGATCGCCGAGAATGTCGAGGGCGAGATTAATTTGGAAAGCCTGGTGGCTCTTCCCGAGGAAGTAAAAGAGCAAATCGTGGAAGAGGTCAAACGGCTTAAGATCCTCCGGGTCGCGATCCCGCTCGGTATCGAATACGTTGTCGCGAGCGGCGTCCTCGAGAAGGAACTCGGCGATTTGGAAGAATATCTCGATATCGAGAAAGTCATCCCGGAATTGCTTGAAATCGATTATGAAAAGGAAATAGGTTATCTGGCGGCTGCGTTTCTTGACGCGCTGGCGCTTGAACTTCACAAAATGGGCGAGAATTCCCAGTTGCTTTTGACTCTCGACGCCGATACCGTCGATTCGCTTTTAGACAATATCGGTTCGCTCCAGATTATCGACATCGTCGGTAACGAGATGCTCGCGGCTTTTGTCGTGAGCGAAGCGGCGCAAAATTTTTACGAAAAAATCGGCTTTACCGAGGAGATCGATTTGGAGGGCGTGGAAATTAGCTCCGAAATCAAAAACCTCGGCAAAATTTACCGCGCCTTCGCGTCGTTCGGAATCACGACCACCGATTACAAGGAGATCGATTTTTCCCAAATCACCGACGGGCATATCAACGAGCTTGGCGAGGCGATTTTCGGCTCGACCCTCTTCTCGAAAAACGGGGGGCTTTTGGCTTGCGCTCTCGTCAATCAGCTACCCGAGGAATATCGGACGGTCATCACCGTCAATCAGTTTGAACTTAACGACTTTACCAGTATCGCTGGGCTGGGCCTGGTTCTCTTTTCCGTCGGCTTTTTCGAAGAAGGAGCGGACCCGCAACCCGCCGACTTGCTTACCGAAGATAATATCGAGAAAATCGCCGATTATATCTCGTGTTCCGGCCTGTTAAGCGCCAATGTCGGCGGGATTCTTAATGTGCTGATGCAGGCGGTCGAACTCCCCGAAGGGCTTGAAATCGCGATCGATTCCGAATTTAACTGGTCGGGCGAGTCCGGCCGCGCGGAGATCGTCGCGCTTTTCACCGCGGCGAACAAACTCCTTGAACTGGGCATCGGCGAGTCCGAGGATTTCTTAAGCTCCCTTACCGAGGCTAAAATCGAGGAATTAAGCGACGCGCTAGCGGAATCGCAAATCTTCATGAGCAATATCGAAAATATCCTCAACTATTTTCTCACAGACCCCGAGATTACCGGCGGTATGGAGTTTACGATCCGGGAAATGGATTGGCCGTCGCCGGCGGGGAAAGCGGAATTTAAGGCCCTGCTTCACGCGGTGGCGACGATTTACGAGACCGATTTGCTCGACAATCCGGAACCGACGGAGTTTACCAACGAACAAATCGATAAACTCGCGTCCGCGCTTTCCGCCTCGATCATCATCCGCGACAACCTAAGCAATATTATCGTCCAAGCGGTCGGCGAGAGCGTCGATTTTGAGATCGCCGTTTTCGATAATCCCGACGATTGGACGGAGACGGAAATAGGCAGTCTCCTGCGCGCCGCTCGGATTATTTCCGGGAAGGAAAACTATCTTGTCTTCACCGAGGAGGAAGCCGACGTGTTGTTGGCTTCTAACTTGATAGTCGATTCGATCGTTTTGCTTTTGGAGAAATACACGGAGCCCGAAGGCGAGCTATATGACCTTTTAATCATCGACGGCATTACCGACTGGCGCGACACCTACGAGGGCGAAGTACGGGTTGACGGCGAGTTACGGCGCTTCTTTAACGCCTCGCGCATTCTTTTGGGGGATAACCCCGACATTAACGACCCGGATTCCTTGATCGACCTGAACCGGCTTTTGAACCTATCCGACGGCTCGGTTGACCCCGAGGACGACGAATGGGGCAAGTTGCTCGCATCGGTTATCCTGAAGCAATCGCTTGTCAACCAATTGATCAAATACGGGACCGATAAAGTCGACGAGCACGGCAACGTGACCGAGGAATCGGTAATCGTCGTGAAACTTGAGACTGGCGACTCCCGTTGGGACGGCGAGCTTCGCGCTTTCTTCCGCGCCGTGAAAACAATTCTGGGCGATAGCGATCTGAACGATTTCAATTTTGACCCGAATATCCTAAAAGATTTGACGACCGGCGCTCCCGGCGAGGAGACTGACGAGGTCGGGGAGATTCTTTCCTCGATTATCGTGACCGACACGATCATCAGGCAGATTATCAAACTCGGCGACGACGATTCGGAACTTGTAGTCGCGCTTGACGAGGACGATCCCCGCTGGTACGATAGCGATACCGAGGACGGGGAGATCCGGAAACTGATCGTCGCGGTTAAGATTGTCTTCAACAAACCCGAAGACGACCTCAATAACCCGTCGCTGGATCCGAATATCGTGTTCGAGCTTTCCGACGGTCGCGCCGATCCCGCCGATGACGATCTGGGCGCCGTTTTATCATCGCAAATCATCAGCGACACGATTATCAAGAAACTTATCGAGCTCGGCGAGGACGAGGTCGACGGCGAAGGAAACGTTATTAACGAGGCCGTTTTAGTCGTTGATCTCGAGACCGACGACGCGCGTTGGCGCGACGGCGAGGAAGGCCCCGGCGAGATCAAGCGGCTTGTTTTTGGCGCCAAGGTTTTGCTCGGCGAGAATCCCAATCTTAACAACCCGGCGATCATTGACGAGAAAGATTTGTTAAGACTGGAAGAAGAGGAAATCGATATCCTGCTTGATTCCATCATCCTAAGCAAAACGATGGTCAAGGAGATCAAAAAAGTCGACTCGCTCGTGATTCCCGAGGAACTCGAGGGACCGGAAAACGAACATCTTTGGTATGACGAGGGGATTAGCGAGGGCGAGCTGCGCAAGTTGATCAGGGTTGCGAAACTGATGTTGACGGAAGATTCGACCGAGGTTGACGCCGATAAAATCTTGAATCTTGCCGACGATGACGTTGACGTGATTTTGGAGTCGCTCGTCATGAAGGCCACGATTAAGAACGAGTTATATAACGTCGAGAATCTTGTTATCGACGAGGAACATCCCGATTTTTACTGGGATGATTGCTACGTTAACGGCGACCGCGTCGACGGCGAGCTGCGCAAACTCTTGAAGGCGGCCCCGCTCTTAATCGAAAACGAGCAGGCCAACGTCGATAAACTTCTCGATTTGGGCGACGGCTCCGCCGACGTTAACGGCGACGGGATCGTTGACGAAAAAGACGACCAGATCGCCATTCTTACGGCTTCGCGCATAATCGTCGACACGGCGGTCAAAGAATTGAAGACGATGACCGCAGCGGGCGGCGAGCTTTACAAAGTGCTTTATCTTCCGGTCGACGACGAAGTCGAATACCACGGCCCCGACGGGGAAATGCGCCGCTTTATAATAGCGATTAAGCACGTCGCCGCGGCTAACACCGAACCGGGACAGGGCATCAGCGATATCGACCAGATTTCGATCGCTTCGCTCACCGACGCGGACACCCGCGACGATATCGTCGCCTCGAAAATTATCGCGACGACGATTATCGTCAATATCGAGATTGAGGCGGCTAAGGAAGGCAGCGCGATCGCGCTGGCCCCGGAACTAGACCGTAACAACCCGGATTCTTATGACCCGGCGGCGTGGGACGCGGAACTGCCGAAATTCCTTGACGCTATCGCCGTCTTTACCGGCGACAGCGATATAAACGATATTTCCTTCGGCGCGGAAGAGTTCCTCAATATAAGCGACGAGAATATCGATAAGGTCGTCGACTCGCGCGTGATATCCTACTCCATTATCAAAAAGTTGGAAGACGAACATAACAGTCCCGATTCCCTGATTACGATTCCCGATCAATACGGTCCCGCGCCGGCCGAAGCGACAAACGAAGCTCTTTGGTACGAGGGCGGCGAGTTGCGACGGACTTTGAGGGCTTTAAGGGAGTTAGGCATTAACGATTACGAAGATAAATTCCCCTTGCAGGCGATATTCGCGGAAGCGAAAGGGGAGGTTCCCGAGGTGATTCTCGCGAGCGAGATTGTGGAAAACACGATAGTCAGGAGAATCGAGACCGAAGCCGACGGCGGAAGCTTGGACGGCGTCTTGATCTATCCCGAAGACTGGGATCCCGCCGATTGGTACGGTCCCAAAGGGGAACTCCGGAAATTCCTCGTCGGTATCGAAATGATCGTCGGAACGGAGGATTTCGAGAGCGCCACGTTCGAAGCCGATCGGTTCTTGACCGATGATCGCGACAAACTCCTTTCCTCCAGGCTGATCGAGGCTTCGGCGGTCGAGTACATCATCGATTCGGCGGATTCCGAAGGCGGCGCCCTAAGCGGCGCGCTGTACCTGCCGGAAGATTTGAAAACTAATAATGTTAACTGGTACCGCTCCGGCGGCGGCGAGTTGGACCGCTTCCTTGACGCCATCGAAATCATCGTCGGCGACGGGGGAGAATATGGCGACGCGAACTTCGCCGTCGACACGATTCTCGGCGCCGAACGCGACGTCCTGCTTGACTCGCGGGTCGTTGAGCACTCGGCGATTGTCTACATCAGGAGTTCCGAGAAATTGACGATTCCCGATAAGAGCGAAGATCGGTATTACTATTTAACCGGGGATCTCGTCTGGGTAAGAACCTATGATGAAAACGGCGATCTCGTCGACGAGGGCGAGCTGCGGAGATTCTTAAGCGGCATCGATTATATCCTCTATATCCTCGGCGATGACGCTGATTTTGAAACGTTTGTTTTCGAAATGGATAATTTCTTGGCGATCGAGGACTTTACCGAGATCCTCGCTTCGCGGGTCTTGGAAGCGACGCTTGCTGACATGACCGAGGAAGTTCTCGCTTCGGAAGCCTTGATTGACTTTATCAAAGAACCCGACGACGGTTATCAATGGTTCCATCACGCCGCTAGCGAAGAAACGGGCATTACCGGCGTTGTGAGAAGAGGCGAGTACGCGCTAACGGAAACCACTTATCAATACAGCGATTTGGCCGGTTTCCTTGACGCCGTAAGGCAAATGGACGCCGTTAACCTGAACTATGACTCCATTGACGCTTACGCGATCGCGTCGTCCGCCAGCGATGATTCCGAGAAGCTCGCGGAGGCGCTGTGGGATTATTCGCGCGTCATGCGCGGATCGATCGCGACGATGCTTAACGAAGCTATCGATCGCATCAGCGTACCGCCGATATTTGAACCGTTCAAACCGGTGTTCACCGACGACGACTTCCAGAACAAAGATGACGTTCAGGAGAAACTGGATCAGTTCGCCGCGTTCATCGATATGATATCGTAACCGATTTGACTGAAAAAAACTATAAGAAACGGAGGGAGGTATTATGAAGTTAATTATCGCCATCGTGTCGAACGAAGACTGTTCGCTTTTGATGAAAACTTTGATTAAGCATAAGTATTTCGTGACAAAGCTTTCATCAAGCGGGGGGTTTCTGAAAAAAGGCAACGCCACGTTAATGATCGGCGCCAAAACGGAAGACATCGAGGAAATAATCAAAATCATTTCCGATTACTCCAAAACCCGCAAAGAAATGGTCCCGACTTCGATTATTAACGAATTCGGCGCAATGCCTTCGATTCCGTTTGAGGTCACGGTCGGCGGCGCGACATTGTTTATCGTTGACGTTGAAAAGTTTATAAAGCTTTAAAAAAAAACAACTCCCGGGGTTCAACCGGGAGTTGTTTTGGTTAACATGGAATGAGCGTTAAATGTTGTCGAAGTCGAAATCTTCGTCGTCGTCGAAGAAGAAGTCTTCTTCGTCGTTTAGACTGTCGCAGTATAAAATATCTTCGAAAACAAGTTGCTCGTATTTGTTGATCGTCGCCGCGATCATGGAGCGGATTTTGTCGTCGAGATCCTCGCTCGTGGCGTAATCAAAACTATGCCTGGGAAAGTCGATCGGCCCGAAAGCGTAATCTATCAGCGGCATTACTTCCGCTTTGTCTTTTTCGACATAGATGTTCAGGATGTAATTTGTAAAAAAAATGTAACAGCCGCTTTCATCTTTTTGAATCTTAAACGTTCCTGCTTCGCTGTCAATCGATCCCACGATTTCTTCGATCATGTTTTCCGAAACGGCCTGTCTTAGGCGGTTTTCGTTGAAGGTGACGATAACTTGTTCGACGATTTCCGCCCGGTAATACTTATCCTCTTCCTTGTTTTCAAGGGCTTTTACCAAAGCCGGGAGCGAGAAGAACCTGTAGGTGTTTTCCTCAATCCGATCAAGTTCCGCCAGTTCCGCCAATTCCGCGGCTAATTTTTTAAAGAAGTTGTCCGTAAATTCCACCAGGTATTCCCGGTTTTTCGTCGCTAATGTTTTTGCTTTTCCGTCAATGGCGAATGATTCCTCGACATGGTAACGGCGGTTGTAATCCTCTTCATCGTATAGCAAAATATCAGAGATTTCCCCGTCCTTTAAAGTAAACGCAATTTCCCAATAATCAAAATCGGTCCAAAAGCCAAAGTAATAACGATTGGCGTCGTTTTCGTCGCGTTGAAAATCGATAATGTCTGTTACTTTGATTCTTTCCTTCATAACTTATCCTTTCTTTTCTCATATTATACCACTTTTGAACTAATAAACAACCCCAAATTTTGATATATTTTGTAAATTTTTCGTGCATCCCTTGAACTAATCCCCGCTTTATAATATAATAAACATAAAAAGGAGAGAGAACGTTTTGATTTTAATTAAAAACGCCAATTTGATCGGCATGAAGGATATTAATTACCAAATAGTCGATATTTTGATTGACGGCGGGAAAATCGCCGCGATCGGAAAATTTACCGAAAAGGAATACCCGGGAGCGACGGTAATCGACGCGGCCGGGAATTACGTGACGCCGGGCCTGGTTGATCCCCATTGTCATATTGGCCTGTTCGAGGAAGCGATCGGTTTTGAAGGCTCCGACGGAAACGAGCGGACCAATCCGATCTGCCCGGAACTCAGGGCGATTGACGCTATTAAGCCGCAGGATTCGGCTTTCAGGGAGGCGCTTGAAGGCGGGGTCACGACCGTTTGCGCGGGACCGGGGAGCGCGAACCTTATCGGCGGGACTTTCGCCATCCTAAAAACTAAAGGCAAAACGATTGACGATATGGTCGTGACGGCGGAATCGTGCATGAAAATGGCGCTCGGGGAAAACCCCAAGCGCATCTACAATTCCCAGTCAAAGGCTCCGACGACGCGGATGGCTTCCGCCGCCTTGCTTCGGGAAGCGCTCTTTAAAGCCAAGGAATATAAAGAAAAAAAGGATAAGTACGAAGCGGATCCCGCGGCGGGCAAAGAAGCGGGCAAGCCCGAGTTCAATCTGAAACTCGAGTCGCTATCGCGCGTTTTTTCAGGCTTGCCGGTGAAAATCCACGCTCACCAGCAGGACGATATCGCGACGGCCGTCCGGATCATGAAAGAGTTTAACCTGACGGGGACAATCGATCACGCGACCGAAAGTCATTTGATAGTCGATTATTTGAAAGAAAATAAAGTAAAGGTGATAATCGGGCCGACGCTCGGAAGCAAATCAAAATACGAGCTCCGTAACAAAACATTCGCGACGGCCAAGGTTTTGGCGGAGAATAATATTAAATATGCGATTATGACCGATCATCCCGTGATTCATGCCGCGAACGCCTTGACGCAAATCGGGCTTTTTGTTCGCGAGGGGCTGCCGGAATTGGAAGCCTTAAAAGCGGTGACTATTTACGCGGCAGAGCTCAATAATATCGCGGACAGGGTCGGCAGTATTGAGCCGGGAAAAGACGCCGATGTTGTTATTTGGAACAATCACCCGCTTCATTATCTTACGAAAGCGCGATACGTCCTAATCAACGGCGAAATCGCTTATGAATCAGAGTAATAAATGAAAATTCGGCGAGCCTTCACGTTTAGTTTATTAAGTCATACAATATAAGCGAAGGCTCGCCTTTTTTTGATTTTTGGTTCGCTTTAGCGCGAAATTTTTGCCGAAATTCTGATTTTTTCTTTTGACTTAAAGCGTGATATTTGATATAATTATTAATGTGGGAAAAACGGCTCCATAGCCAAGTGGCTAAGGCAATGGTCTGCAACACCATGATCGCCGGTTCAAATCCGGCTGGAGCCTCCAAAATTGACTTTTAACCAATCCTAGTGGTTTTCCTTATAAAAATAATTGCGCGTAAGCCTCAAAAACCGTTTTTGGGCCAAATCTGGGTTTGCTCACTCATAATGAGCATATGTTATTATCGCTTAATAAGCGGAAATTAAAAAAGAGTGATAATTTCAAGAAATGCATCGGGTGGGGATGGTAAGCCCCCCCCAGTTCTACAATAACATTAATGTTAGTGTTACAGTGTGCCGTAAATGTGGTTGTTTTTTACCTTTTGTAACACTTTATTATTACCATCCATTTTCCTCTACTTTCTATGTATCACTTTCGTTTTTCATAGAATAATATTAACATTAAATACTCTTTAATGTTATAATACTTAAAAAGCGACAGTTTAAAACTGGCGCCCTCACCAAGATGGCTGATAATCTTCAGCAGAGGGCTTGCGCAATCGGGAACGATAGTTCCCTTTTTTTATTTTCTCAATATCTCGATAAATATTTAAAACTTTTTGTAGTCGGCGGTTAATAACCGCTTACAAGTAAAATAACTAGTATTTTACTTGTAAGGGAGTTTTTAAATGACTCTCTTTTTTAATTCATTGAACATGTAAAAAAGACAGGAGACTTTAAAGTCTCCTTCTTTTTTTACCACAATATAAAAATAAGAAGGGGCTTTAAGTCTCCTGTTTTTAGTTTTGATTTAAATCTAATAACCAGTCTGCAGAAATGTTGAAAGCTGTACATATTTTTTAATTGTATCACTTGTAAGTTTGTTACGACCAGTTTCTAGTAGAGCAAGGTAGTACTGATTCAAATTTTTTACTGGCTTCTGTTAAGTTTAGATTATATAGTAATTGAAGTCTTTGATTTTTATTTAACAGCTGTAATCTCCTAATAAAAAGGTGTAATAATTTTATTTGACATTACTTTTAGTAGATTATTGATAAATGTTCCTGAATATTCTCCGCCTTCCCTAAACGCGCTGTCCACATGCTATAACCCAAAATAACTTAGAGCATAAACATCATTTGATGAAATACTATAGTAACAAAAAAATCCTGCAATAATAACAAAAAGGATTTTTTTCATATTACCCCCCTTCCTAGACTATGCCTTCAAAAAATACATTTTACTGCTATAAATTATCAATATCAAGATGTTTAACGAAAACAAAAAAAACCTTGACAAAAACAACTTAATATGGTAAATTTTAGTTATATTGAAAGGTGGAAAAAATGAAAAAAAGTATTTTTGCGAAATCATTATTTTTTGTAATGTTTGCCTTCCTTCTGGTTTTGACGTCCTGTAATGATAAGTCGTCGACAGAGGCGTTGGAAGTAGCGTTAAGAGATGAAGAAAGTTATCTTAACTGCGAAATAGAACTTTACACGAAATCAGAAGTTAACGGTCTCACAATAGAAAACGAAACAATAATAAAAGTCGACGGCGATAAGATTTATACGGAAACTAACTCGGCTCTTTTTGAATATTATTGTTATTTAATTAAGAAAGACAATAAATTCTATATGGCCACAAAATTTATGCTAAACGAATGGATTGTTGTGGAGCTGGAAACCGATGAATCGGAGACCATTGATTTTGGCGAGTTCTCCGCGGAAGATTTTGAGTTGGATAAAGAAGACAATTATTACGTTTTAAAAAGCGCGAAGCTAGAAGAATACATGCAAAAAATAATAGATGAAGAGAGTTTGTTGGAAGAATTTGAAGATGCGTCCGAACTCGATTTGATTGATTTCAATTTAAAACTTTTAATAAAAGACGAAAGAGTCGAAAAAGTGATTTATTCCGCTGTTTTTAAAGCGGGAGACATGGAAATGTCCATTGAATGCGAAATGACATATTCAAATTTCGGCAACGTAACGGTGGAAATTCCCGATGAGGTTAACGAAGCGATTGAGGAATACGAATAAACACCATTGATCCCTTATGTCCTGAGATTTCACGCTCGCCGTGAAATCTCTTTTTTCATATTGCATATGGTTGGATGTTATGATATAATTGAACCGGTAACAATCATTATTAGGATGATTTCATACGGAAAGAAAAAGGAGAATGAGCCGCTGTGTTTTTAAAGATATATTTTGACGCCACGACAATAGTAACGATCGTTTTCTTGGTGCTTTTTATCGTTATGGCGATCACTTTTCCTTTTATAAAACAAAATCCATTATACGGTATCCGCACCCGCAACACGTTTGAATCGAAAGAGGTATGGCGTAAAGTTCACAACACAATTGCTATTTTAATAATACCTTTCGCTATTGCTTTGTTCGCGATATTGTTTATTAAGGATACGATTGTCGAGACGATATTGCTGGTTATTATTGTATTCTTTTCTTTTGTAATGTTTGGAATTGTTGACCATATCTTTGGAAGAAAGTATTTTCGGGAAAAAGAGAAAAAAGAAAAACGTGAATAGGAAATTCGGAAAAAGATCGAATCCGGCTGGAGATAGCTGATAGAATAAAATTAATGCCTGGGTGGATGTTTATTATTCAAATCAGGATAAATAACAAAGTAATTATTCGTCCCTGGGAAAGAATCGGCATGAAGAAAAAACTTTTGGAAATGACAAAAGAAGAACTGAGGCGCTTGTTTCCCATATTTCTTGTACCGCATAAAAAACAATGGCGGGATGTTTTCGCCGAGGAAAAAGGCGTATTAACTAGCTTTTTAAAGGATATCAAACTTTTAAGAATTGAACATATCGGGAGCACCGCGATTCCTGATATTTATGCGAAAGACATCGTCTATGTGGAAGAGAAAGATTTCGTCAGGGCTGAATCGATTCTTAAAGAAAATGGTTATATATTGATGTATTAAAAAGAAACAACGGCCGCGTTTAACAAGGGATATACCGAAGATGGTTTTGCTGAAAAAGTATTTCACGTTCATTTGCGCACGAGAGGCGATATCGACGAGCTATATTTCCGGGATTATCTTTTGGAGTTTCTCGATGTCGCGAAAGAATATGAATCGCTGAAGTTAAAACTGTGGAAACAATAAGAATATAACCGGGATGGTTATACCGACGCTAAAACGAAGTTCATAGGTGAGATTACTTCCAAAGCCAAAGAGTTTTATAATGGCAAATATTAATGATTAAAAACATCTCCGAGTCACGCCAGTGCCAGGAGATGTATTTTTTTATCAGCCATATAAACGTCGCTTGAAAATTAAACGATCTATTTATTTTTTTATATGTCGAAGCATAATAAATTGCATTTCCGCAAATAAATTAACGCTAATTTTCATATTATTTATATGACGGTTTTCATAAGAAATTTGATGTTGAAGGATTCATATTAGAAAAAAACATCTCCAAGTTGTATATGTCAATTTGCTGATTCCTTACTACATCCAGTTAACATTATCAACAATAAATATCATACTTATACAATTACTCCTTATCCAACATATTCAGTTCTAGATCTCTAATGGTCATTACTCATAATCCAACCATTTTTTAAGATTCTTAACTTTTTTCTCTTTCACTTTTCGTCTAAACTTCTTGTCTTTATACTGCATTTTTCTTTTCATACTGCACTCCTCTCACTAATTTGCTTTTCAACTTATCTAATTCACCCAACTCATATTACTTATAATTACATTTCTAAGGATCCAGCATTAAAATCAATTTGTGAAGAAGCTTTATACGCGGTAGAAACGATAACAAAAAGAGTCGTGGAAAGTTGGGAAAAACAGTATGTCAAAAAAGGCGGATATGCAAAGTGTCCCGATCCGGAAGATTTTATATACAAGGCATACGACGAGGAAGTAAACTGTTACCGAGAATTCAAAGGGTTTTTTACCGATATTTCCTGCTGTGAACGGTTTGATTTTGACAAACCGATAACAAAAGATACTGTCATTTACGTAAGGTTTGAGACCGATTTTTCGGCGTAAAACAAAGCAAAAAGCCGCGTTTTAAGCGGTCTTTTTAATTTTTAGATGTCTTTACGGTGTTACCTGATTACCATCTTGATATACAAATTAACGTCAACTTATTTTTCACCTTGAAAGAAATCCCTTTTCGTGTTATTATTATCAAGGAAGAATAAGACGGAAAGAGGTTGTTTTACGCATGAATATTTTATTGATGCTTATACCGAAAAACAAAGTCGCATACATTTTTGAGGACTCGACGGTCCGGCAGGCTCTTGAGAAAATGGAATACCACCGCTACACCGCGGTCCCCATCCTTAATAGGGAAGGGGGTTATGTTGGCACTTTAACCGAGGGAGATTTACTATGGGCGATAAAAAATAAATATGATTTAAATCTAAAAGCCGCGGAGAATCTCCCCGTGTCATCGATTCCCCGCAATCGTGACAACTTACCGGTAACAATCGAAGTATCGTTTGCGGAGCTGGTTCGGAAGGCCGTGGAACAGAACTTTGTCCCGGTCCTTGACGGCAAATTCTCGTTTATCGGTATCATCACAAGAAAAGATATTATCCAATATTGCTATAAAAAAATGTGCGCGAAAGAAGAACGTTAATCCCCGGATTATCGCTCTTTTTTTATTATGAAATTTGCTTTATTTTTGCTAATTTATGTTATAATATAAGAGAGCGTTTTCATTATGAAAACAGAAAGGAAGAGTATGAACAAATTTGATTACATGGAAAAACACGGTTTCGAACAGTTGGTTTATTTCTACGATAAAACAACTGGCTTGAAAGGCATCACGTGTATTCACGATACGACTTTGGGACCAGCATTGGGAGGGACGCGATTATGGAATTACAAGAACGAAGACGAGGCGACTCTCGACGTGATGCGGTTAGCGCGGGGGATGACGTTAAAAAGCGCGGCCGCGGGACTAAATCTGGGCGGCGGGAAAACCGTTTTGATCGGTGACGCCGAAACATGCAAGTCGGAAGCTTATTTTAGGGCTTTGGGGCGTTTTGTTCAGAGTTTAAACGGCCGTTACATTACCGCCGAGGACGTCAACACGACGACTCGCGATATGGAGTATGTCAACATGGAAACCGATTATGTCGTCGGTTTGGAGGGGAAATCGGGCAATCCGTCGCCCTTTACCGCGTTAGGGGCTTTTTACGGTATTAAAGCGGCTCTTTATTACCGTTTTGGCACCGATGACGTCACAAAATTTAGTTTTGCCGTGCAGGGAGCTGGACAAACGGGATATTACTTGATCAAATACCTTTTAGAACATAAAGCGAAAAAAATATATTTTTCGGAAATTAATCCCAAGCATATCGAGCGGATGAACCGCGAGCATCCGGAAGTGGAATTCGTTGATCCCGACGGGATTTACAATCTCGATATCGACGTGTTCTCGCCTTGCGCTTTGGGCGCCGTTCTTAATGACGAGACAATCCCAAAGTTAAAGGCGAAAGTCATCGCCGGGACGGCCAATAACCAGCTCCTGGACGAGGTAAAACACGGGGAAGCGGTCAAAAGCCGCGGCATTCTCTACGCTCCCGATTTCGTCATCAACGCCGGCGGCGTGATTAACGTTCATCACGAGATACGGGGGTATAACCGGGACAACGTTATCCGGGACGTAAAGAAAATATACGATCGTCTGCTGGAAATATTTAAAATTAGCGATAAAGAAGGCATTGCCACGCAACAAGCGGCGAAGATCTTCGCCATGAAGCGGATCGAAACCATCGGCAGGATTCGCTCCAACTTCATCCCCTAAGATTAAGGAGCATCGTCATGAAGAGAATTACTTTTATCACCGGTCACTACGGCAGCGGTAAATCGGAGTTCGCCGTGAATCTCGCCATTAGCGAAGGCGCGAACATGATAGTCGACCTTGATATTATCAACCCGTATTTCCGTTCCCGCGAGCTGGCGAGACTTTTGGAGGAAAAAAACGTCAGCCTCGTGTCCTCGCCCTTAAAAGACGCCGCGGGAAGCGATTTGCCGTATATCGCGAAAGAGGCATACCAACCTTTTTCCGCGCCGGACATCCGCGCGATTTATGATTTGGGCGGTGACCGGGCCGGCGCCCGCCTGATGCGCCAGTTCAAAGATCTTATGAACATCGCAGAGGTCGATTTATTGTTATGCGTGAACGTCTACCGGGAACTCACCTCCTCGCCCGAGAAAATAACCGACATAATCCGGCAGATCGAGGAAAGCGCGGGCTTCCGGGTAACAGGGTTGATAAACAACAGTAATTTTCTTCGCGACACGACTTACGATGACCTGCTTTACGGGGAGACGGTTTTAAAGGAAGTGGAAAAACGGACGCGTCTTGCGATCGTTTACACCGGGGTCTACGAAGACCTTGCGAAAAAGTGCGGCCCGCTTGCGGGGCAAGTTATACCGCTTAAGCTTTATTTACGGAAGAAGTGGCTATAAAAAATTTAACGGAGGATTAATGGCGAAAGGGAAAATTTCTTTTGATTACGATTATTGCAAAGGCTGCCGTCTTTGCGTCGAGTTTTGTCCGCCGAAGATTTTGGCGATGGATATGGGCAAAATGAATGAAAAGGGATATAATTTGGTCAAAGTAGTCGAACCGGAGAAATGCATCGGCTGCGCTTTTTGCGCGATCATGTGCCCGGATTCGGTGATTACCGTAGAGAGGATTTCCGCTCATGGCTAAAGTGTTGATGAAAGGTAACGAGGCGATCGCGGTCGCGTCCCTGAAGGGCGGTTGCGAGGCTTTCTTTGGTTACCCAATCACCCCGCAAAACGAGATCCCCGAGTATTTGTCCTGGGCGATGAAAGAGGCGGGGAAGATATTTGTCCAGGCGGAATCGGAAGTCGCCTCGATTAACATGGTCTACGGCGCCGCCGGCGCCGGAATCAGGGCGATGACGTCCTCCTCTTCTCCGGGAATCGCCCTGATGCAGGAAGGAATATCTTATCTCGCGGGCGCCGAGCTTCCGTGTGTGATCGTAAACGTCATGCGCGGCGGACCCGGGTTGGGCGGAATCCAGCCTTCGCAGTCCGATTATTTCCAGATAACCCGCGGTGGCGGGAACGGCGATTACCGCGTGATTGCTTTCGCGCCGGAAACATTGCAGGAGACGATGATGATTGTCGCCGAGGCGTTTGAGATCGCCGACTATTACCGGAACCCCGTGATGATCGCGGTCGATGGCTTGATCGGCCAGATGATGGAATCGGTCGATCCCGATTTCGAGGTCCCGAGAAGAGAGTTTCCGCCCAAGGATTGGGCAACGACGGGAGAGCCCGGAAAACACCGGGTCATCAATTCGCTTTACTTGGATCCAAAGGATTTGGAAAGGCACAACCTTAAGCTTGAGGAAAAGTATAAAAAAGCCCGCGAAAACGAGCAACGCCACGAGCTTATATCAACTGACGACGCGGAGATACTCATCGTCGCCTACGGAACGATGGCGCGCATTTGCCGGTCGGCGATCGAGACGCTCCGGGAGGACGGCGTCAAAGCCGGGATTATCCGGCCGGTGTCGATTTGGCCGTTTCCCGAAAAGGCCTTCGCCGCTCTTCCCGCGACGGTCAAAGGGATACTTTGTTGCGAATTAAGCGCCGGGCAAATGATTGACGACGTTAAAATCGCCGTCGCCGGGCGGCTGCCGGTCAAGTTTTTCGGTCGCTCCGGCGGGATGATCCCCGAACCGGAGGAGATCGTCGCCGCCGCGAAAAAATTTCTCGCGGAGGTCGGAAATGAATAAAATCGTCTATCGGAAAAGCGCGATGTTGACGGACGCGCCGCTCACCTATTGCCCTGGCTGCGCGCACGGGATAATTCACAAGCTCACGGCCGAGGCCCTGGAGGAGTTCGGTCCCCGCCCGACCATCGGCGTCGCGAGCGTCGGCTGCTCCGTTTTCGCATATAATTTCTTTAATTGCGATATGCAGCAAGCGGCTCACGGCCGCGCCTGCGCGGTCGCGACCGGGATTAAAAGAGCGCGACCCGAGGCTTTGGTTTTTACATACCAGGGCGACGGGGACTTGGCTTCAATCGGAATCGCGGAGACGATTCACGCCGCCAACCGCGGCGAGAATATCACCGTCATCTTCATCAATAACGCGATTTACGGGATGACGGGCGGGCAAATGGCGCCCACGACCTTAATCGGACAAAAAACGACGACTTCGCCTTTCGGGAGGAATGAAGCCGAGCACGGGATGCCGATTCGAATCGCGGAGATATTTGCGCAGATTCCGAAGGCGGCTTACGTCGCCCGCGTCTCCGTCCATAACCCGCAGGCGGTAAGGAAAGCCAAAGCCGCCCTGAAGAGAGCTTTTACGTATCAGATAGAAAAAAGAGGTTTTTCGATTGTCGAGTTTTTGTCGTCGTGCCCGGTCAACTGGGGCATGACGCCGCGCGAGGCCTTGAAATGGATTGAGGAAAATATGACCGCCTATTACCCATTGGGCGTATATAAGGACGCGGGTGAAGTCGATGAATAAAACGGTAAGGTTCACAATCGCCGGCTTCGGCGGCCAGGGCGTGATGTTGCTCGGACAGCTTATCGCTCACGCCGGCGCGAGAGTAAATCTTAACAGCCTTTGGTTCCCGTCCTACGGGCCGGAAACGCGTGGCGGGACCGCGAATTGCGCCGTGACCGTCTCGCCCGCGCCGATTAACTCGCCGGTTTACTCCCGCGCGGACGTCTTAATCGCGCTCAATAAACCGTCATACGAGCGCTTTAAGGAGAAAGTCGCGCCCGGGGGAATAATCCTTTATAACTCGTCGCTTTTCGAGCCGGAAGATGTTCCGGAAAACGTCAAAATATACGGCGTTCCCGTTAATGACATCGCGAAAGAATTGGGAAATATTCGCGTCGCCAACATGGTGATGCTCGGAGCGTATCTCGCGCTTTCACCGCTATTTGAAGACGAGGTAATCCATTCAGTCCTCAGCGACCTTTTGGGCGCGAAAAAGGAAAGCATGCTCGCTCTTAATGTCGAAGCGGTCGAGGCGGGAAAACGCTATATCGCGGGGGGCGGGAAATGATTACCGACTTTAACGCCCTCCTTAACAAATGCAAAGCTCTCCCCCGCAAGCGGCTTGTCGTCTGCGGGGGCGAGGACGAGGCGGCGCAGCTTGCTGTAAAGCGCGCCGCCGATATCGGACTCGTGAGCCCGATTCTTGTCGGCTCCGCGGGAAAGATTAAAGAAATAATGACCGTTACCGGCCTTTCGGCCGACGTGATCGGGACCGAAACGCCGGAAGAAGCGTCCGCGGCGGCGGTAAGGCTCGTCCGCGAGGGCGAAGGCGATATTTTGATGAAAGGGATGATCGACACCGGGGCGTTATTGAAGGCGGTGGTGAACCGCGAGACCGGCATCCGCCTTTCTTCGCTTCTTTCGCATGTGACCGTCTTTTCCGTTCCCACGCTTGATAAGTTGCTTCTCGCAACCGATTGCGCGATGGTAATCGCGCCGGATTTTGCTGATAAAATCGGGATAATCGAGAATGCTGCGATTGTTGCCCGGGTCTTGGGAATCGCCGTCCCGAAGGTCGCCGTTCTGTCGGCCTCCGAAAAAGTTAACCCGAAAATGCTCTCGTCCGAGGAAGCGGCGGCGCTCGCGCGGCATTTCGCCGGGCGGGAAGATTTGATCGTCGCCGGACCATACGCACTTGACAACGTGATTTCGGAAGAAGCGGCGCGCCGGAAAGGCATAGCGGGCGGGGCGGCGGGGTCTGCCGACGTTATCGTTTTCCCGGGAATCGAGGCGGGGAACGTCTTTTACAAGACCGCGGTTTATCTCGCCGGGGCGACGCCCGCCGGGGTCGTTATCGGCGCCCGCGCGCCAATCGCGCTCACGAGCCGGGCCGATTCTGAACAGGCGAAATTTTACTCGATCGCGCTCGCGATGGTGGTGGAAAATGAAACCGATAATTCTCGCGATTAACCCCGGGTCTTCCTCAACGAAGATTGCTCTGTACCGGGACATTGCGCCCTTGGCGGAGGCGAACATCCGTCACGATTTAAGCGTCGTAGCCCGGTTTCCGTCGGTCATGGCGCAGAAGGATTTTCGGCTTGATTTGATCGTCAAGTTCGTCGTGGACAACGGCTATTCCCTTGACGACATCGACATCTTCGTCGGCCGCGGCGGTCTGTTACGGCCGCTTGCTTCCGGGGGAGCCTATATCGTAAACGAGCGAATGATCGCGGACCTTGAAAGCGGGCGGTATGGCAGCCACGCTTCCAACCTCGGCGCGGCGCTAGCTTATGAGCTCGCAAATCCGCGCGGGAAGCCCGCTTATATCGTCGACCCCGTGATTATTGACGAACTTGACGACATCGCCCGCGCGAGCGGTTTTTCCCTCATCCCGCGCCGGAGCGTCTTTCACGCTTTAAATCAGAAAGCGATGGCGGTCCGTTACTCCGAAGAGATTAACCGGTCTTACCGCGATTTAAATTTGATTGTCGCGCATCTCGGCGGCGGGATTTCCATCGGTCTTCATCGCAAGGGTCGGGTCGTCGACGTTAACGACGCCCTGGGGGGCGAAGGACCGATCAGCCCGGAACGTTCCGGCAGCCTGCCGGTGTTCCCGCTCATCGATTTGTGCTACTCCGGCCGCTACGCCAAGGAGGAACTGAAAAAACTTATCGTCGGCAAGGGCGGCCTCGCCTCTTATCTGGGGACGAGCGACGGCTTCGTAATCGCCCGCCGAATCGAAGAAGGCGACGCGGAGGCGGCCTTTTACCTTGAGGTGATGGCCTACCAAATCGTGAAGGAAATCGGCGCGCTAACCTACGCCGCTTCCGGCGATGTTGACGCGGTGATCATCACCGGCGGTTTCGCAAACAGCCGCCAGCTGATCGGTTTTATCCGCAAGTACCTTCCCGAAAGCGTTAATCTTCGCATTTACCCGGGCGAGGATGAAATCTCCGCCCTGGTGAAGGGTGTCCTCCGGGTTTATGACGGCGAGGAAGAAGCGCGCGAATATTAAACGTTAAACGGCGCCGACGGCGCCGTTTTTTTTTTGCAAGTTTGTATAAACTCATGAATGAATTAATCCACATTCATTATATTACTGGCTAGAAAATTTTTGCTTTAAACAAAAGGAGAAAACGCTTGCATTAAATGGATAAGTTTGGTATAATTTAGTTGAAAGAAGAGGGGCTTGGAAACAAAAGGGGTTCATTTTAAGCGGCGTTAATGGATACTTTTTCGGACTCGTATGCATATATTTTAATTAGATACTATTTTTATTGAGAGTGTTAAGCAATTTTGTTTATAAACGACTAATAAAAATGAATTAAAAGAAAGGGGGCGAAATGATAAATGAAAAGACTGCTTAGCGCATTCGTTATCATGATGTTCTGTTACCTCTTTATCGGCTGTAATAGCAGTGATGAATTTGCGGAATACAAATCCGAAGCAAAAGCGGCGCTTCAAGCTTATGCGGAAGCCAATTGGAGCGCTAATTATGGCGATGAGAACTGGCGCGCGATACAGAAAATCGTCGACGAAGCTAAATCGGCCATCAATAATGCGAATTCAAAAACAGAAGTTGACGCGGCTCGCGCGGAGGCTGAGGCCGAGATTGACGCGGTAAACGTCAAGTTACCGGAGATTATCAGGGAAAAGAGTCGGGCATCCTGGTGGGACGGGAAAGTAGAAGTGTCGCTGGATTTTCCGCGCGAGGTTAAACAGGGCGAAACGTTTACGGTCGTGATAACCACGAAAAACATCACGGACGCGGAGATCAGGTACACGTCGGGCTCTTGCTGCCAAAACATGGGGGTCCTGATCACCATGATCAAATTGCAATCGGAAGAGATTTATACGATGAAGCATAATCATTTTTTTGCCCATAATGAAGACGTTGTCGAAACAGTAATCCCGGCAGGCGGAAGCTTGGTCGCGACATGGGAGATTACAACGACGCACCCGGAGAATTTTTCTTCAGGCGTCGCTCCCAAAGGGATTTATGATATCTATTTGTCCAACGGAGAGGTGCTCAGGAATGCGATTATTGTAATCTAACGCAAAAACAAAACCGGGGTAATTTATAGATGAACGGCGCGGTCGGCGCCCTTTTTTTATTGAATAATCGCCCGAAAAATGCTATAGTATATATAGTATTTATCGAATAATTCCCCTTTAGGAGCTGTTATGATGGCAATCAGCGTGAAAAACTTAAAAAAATACTACGGCCGATCGCGCGGCGTTGACGACGCGACTTTTGACGTCGCCCCGGGCGAGATTATGGGATTTATCGGACCGAACGGCGCGGGAAAAACGACGGTAATCCGCGTCCTTGCCGGACTTTTAAACAAAACGGCCGGGACGGCGGAAGTATTGGGATTGTCTCCCGGACATGAGGCCAACCGGCATGTCGGTTACATGCCGGGGGAGATGTCATTTTACGGCGAGCTTACCGTCCGTGATCAATTGCTTTATTTGGCCCGGGTCCGCGGCGTTCCCGAAGAAAACGTCGAGCGGCTGGCGCGGCGGCTTGATTTGGATTTGAAGCGGCGCGTCCGCGATCTTTCGACCGGTAATCGCAAGAAAATCGGCATTGTCGTGGCGCTCATGCATTCGCCGCGAGTTTTGATTTTTGACGAGCCGACTTCCGGGCTCGACCCTTTGATTCAAAAAGAGTTTTTTGATTTGTTGCGCGAGGAAAAAAGCAAGGGCGCGGCGATCCTCCTTTCGAGCCATGTTCTCTCCGAAGTCGAGAAAGCCTGCGACCGGATTTGCCTGATCAGGGATGGGCGCACGCTTTTCACGGAAACCCTTGCCGACCTTAAAAGGGAAAAATACAAACGGGTCTTCGTCACGCCCGGATTTGCCGATATGAATCTATCGGGGCTCAAACTCGCTTCGAAAGATAGCAACCAGGCCGTCTATCACTACCGGGGCGATATCAACCCCCTGCTTGAGGCCTTGTCGTATTATCGCTTGGCGGACGTGAAGATTGAGGATTTGGATTTGGAGGAAATCTTCATCCATTATTACCGGAAGGAGGAAGGCAATGATTAACGGTCATGTTTGGAAAATGGAGTTTCGCCGATCGCTGAAAAGCGTCGTAATCTGGGGGCTGGTGTTCGGCGGCTATCTCTTGCTCACCGTCGTGTTGTATCCGCTCGTTAAAGATATGTACGCGTCGATGCCGGAAGAGATGCTTAAATATATGGAGATGATCGGCGGGATTCCCGAGAACATTATCGAATACTACGCCGCCGAGGGTTCGATGCTGATGCAACTGGGCGGCGCGATATTCGTTACCGTGACGGGTTATTCGCTTCTCGGCCACGACGAGCGGGAAAAGACCGTCGACGCCGTTTATTCCCTTCCCGTTTCCCGTTCGACGCATTTTATCACGCGCCTTTCCGTGCTGTGGACGGAGATTATTATCTTTTCCGCGGTCTTTCTCGTTTTCTTCTCGTTCGCGGGAATCGTCGCGATCGAGCGGGGAACGAACTTTACGACTTTTTTCCGTTTTCATCTTCTTAACACGGTATTGTTTTTGGTGTTCGGCTCGATCGGATTTTCTCTGGCGGCGCTCTTAAAGCGGGCCGTCAAGCCGGGACTTGCGGTCTTCGTCCCTTTGCCTTTATATATCATCCTGCTCGTTTCGCAGCTTACCGATAATAAGTTCTTAAAAAACCTAAAATATATTACCCCCTATAGTTTCGCCGACCCGATTACAATTATGAAGCCCGCGCTCGCGGAGAAAATCCCGGTATGGACGCTTATCGGTTTTCTCTTTTTGGCGGCGGCGCTCGTCGCGATCGGTCACCGCGCTTTCCGGAAAAAAGAATTTTTCCAATAAAAACGCGCCCTTAATTGTTTATTAGGGCGAAGGAGGACAAAATATGGTCAAAGCAAAATATCTATTCGCGTTCGTATTGATGATCGCGCTCGCCGCCGTCGGATGCAACGCGTCGGCCGCCCCCGACGAGGCATATCTTACGATTGAAATCAACCCCAGCATCGAAGTCGTCGTCAATCGCCGGGACAAGGTTGTCTACGCTTCCGCCTTAAACGACGACGGGGAAGTGTTGCTCGCCGAGGCGGATTTTGAGGGCCGCGATATCGAGGCGGCGGTCGAGTTCATTATCGAGCGCGCCGTCGAATTGGGATATATCGATCCCGGCGCCGAGGAAATCACCGTGAGCGTCGCCGTTCTCGGCCGCGACAAGCCGAAGCAGGAGAAGTTGCGGGAAAAGGTGTGCGCGCGGTTTAATCAATCCTTCGCGTCCCGCGGAATGTACGGACACGCTCGGGGAAAAGAGTTTCCCGCGGAGATTGTCACCGAGGCTGAGGAATTGGGGATTTCGCCCGAACGCCTTATGGTTGTTAAACAGGCGATGATTTTCAATCCGGAACTGACCCTGGAAGAGTGCCTGGAAATGACGGTCGAGGATTTGATTAAGACGATTCGCAACCTGGGCCAAGAGATTAAGGACATCGTTTCCGAGAAGAAGAAGGAGTTTTTCGCCGCGCGCGACGAGCTCTTCGCGGAGTATGAACCGTTCCTCGAGGCGTTGAGAGCCGAAATCGCGGATTTGCGCGCCCAAATCGCTATCGCCGCCGATGAAGAGGAAAAAGCGGCGCTTCGCGCGATGCTTAAACCTCTTGAGGAGGAATTGGCGGGGTTGCGCGAGGAATTGCGCTCCAAGGTCGAGGAATTGAAGGAAGAATACAGGGAAATCTCCCGGGAAGCGAAAGAGCGCGTCCGCGACGAGTTTCATACCCGCCGGGAAGAATTTAAAGAGCGTCTGAAAAAATTCCGGGAAGAAAAACAAAATAAAGACGAAATTAAAAAAGCGGTGGAGGAATGGCAACGCCGCCGCGGTAAATAATACGAAAAAAACGGTTCGCAATTTTGAACCGTTTTTTTACTCGATCGAAATTTCTTCATCGCCGGTTTTGATGAAATATGAATAGCCGCCCGCGGACTCGCTAAACTCGCGGTAGTTGCCGACGAAGATATTCCCGGTTTCCGAAACGATTTCCCGACCGTCCCCTGGGGCGTCCCGGCGCTCTTCGATTTGATAAGTTATCAAGAACAAAGCCGGGGTCTTTCCTTTTTCAATCCGGAACTCGATGTCTTTGTTTGCATCGGAAAGGTCTTTTAAAAGCGCGTAAATGTGACCGTTGCGATAAAAAGCAAGGTTCGCCTGATGATAGACGTTATTGTTTTTTCGAAAGACAAAGCGGTATTCGTTCCGGTCAAGATCGGCGATCTTTTTGACTTTCAGGCGATATTCCTGCCCGTTCGCGCCAAGGATGAAATCCAGAACGAAATCATCGCCGCCGCTTTGCTTTTCCGCGCTGAGCTCGTATTCCTTATTATTGTGAGCGACGATAATTTCGGGTTTTTCCGGCGTGAAGTAAACGCTAAACGAATGCTCCCCGTAGTACAAATTCGCTTTTTTCTCAAATCCCGGCCGTTCGCTCTCCCGGATAAGCAGATTAGCGCGGTCCCTGTCTATTGCCATGTCAACAAACCGCAGATAAAAGTTCAGGCTGTTGATTTCCTCCATCACCATCAGTTGACCGGCGTCGTCGTAATCTTGTTCCTCGTGGTTGGCGATAAGGACGAGATTAACGGAAGCGAAGGCGTAAATTTGTTCGGCTTCCGTCACGCGGAGCTCATTGGAGTCATTATCGGGAGACTTGACGCCCCATAGCAGCGGAAAAAGCAACGCGGCGAACGCGAGTAAAAAAGCGATCGAACCGGTAAGAATCCCCGCGAGGCGGAGGCCGCGGGGTCTCATTAACGGCGTTTTCGCCGCTTCAAAATCGCGCCTTTCGATAACCGCGTTCTCGATTACGCTTTTGGCGTCGATTTCGGGAGTGGTCTCGATAATATAGTTTCTTATCAACTTGTTAATATTCTTCTTTTTGATGGCCGCTACCTCCCTTTTAGCTTTTTCACGGCTTTGCTGTAATGCCAAAGCACTGTTCCCAAAGGCATCCCCATGATATCGGCGATTTCCCGGTTTTTCAGTTGCTTCACGACCCGCATTAAATAAATGCTGCGCTCGGTTTCGCTTAAGCAATCGAGCATTTCTTTGATAAGCGCCCGTTCCTCGCCGATCGCCGGACTCGCGGGCATTAAATCGGCCGCCTCGTCAATATCGACGAGGACTTCCCGTTTATGGCGGCGATAGTAATCGATCGCCTTGTTCCGGGCGATCGTCGTTAGCCAGCTTAGAAAACGATACCGGGGTTGGTATTGGTATATTTTTTCCAACATCGTCATGTATGTTTCCTGCATAATGTCCTGGCAGGCGTCGCGATTGCGCACAATCGCGTAAATCGTCGCGTAAACGGTATGTTTGGTGTTTTCATATATATAGTTAAAAGATTCTTCGTCTTTGTTTTTTAAACCTTCGATATACTTGCTATAATTAGCCATGCGAAAAATACCTCGATTATTGCTAATTATAGCATTGATCGCGTTTTTTTTCAAATCATTTTTCGCTCGGGCGAACTTACTTTCATAAATAATACGGAAACGGCATATTAATTTATTGGAAAAAAATTATCTCCGCGCGGCGCCGATATAAAGTATAAAAACCGCGCCGGCGGAAAAAATAGAAGCGAAATCAAATTCATTGGAGGGCAAAAAATGGGTTTTAAAGACGAAAGAAACAAGTATAACGCGAAATTCGGAAACGACGCCGCATGGTCGGTAAATCAGCAGGAAAAGCGATACGACGACGAGTTTGGTCGCGAAGCGGGTCCAAGGGGTCCGAGGCGGAAAGCGTTGAAAAAGGATAAGGACGGCTATTATTACCGGGATCCGGGCGGCCGGACCGAATTCGGTCAGGAAAATTTCCCGGCGTTTGAAGAAAAAGAAAACCAAGAAAAACAAGAAAAACAAGAAGAGGGAAAGCAAAACCTGGAATGCGACGAGGAAAAATGCCCGCATTGTCATTAAACCGGATCATCCGGTTTTTTTTATTTACGCTTTTTTACCTTATTTGTTTGCAATTTT
>ERZ773359.1156-NODE-1156-length-37088-cov-12.296087_pt1 | contig 37088 bp, 32 predicted proteins | sample MGYA00374955_ERZ773359 | MGnify/ENA primary metagenome ERZ773359 (study PRJEB29098, sample SAMN04486028) | biogas fermenter metagenome | study: EMG produced TPA metagenomics assembly of the Biogas fermentation microbial communities from Germany - Plant 4 DNA1...
GTAAATAATCAGAGAGGTAAAAATATGAAAAAAGAAATATATTATGGTGTAGCGTATTATCCTGAGCAGAAGACAGAAGCAGAACTCAGGCATGACCTGCAGTTGATCATAGATTCGGGCATAAATACCGTACGGATGGCCGAGTTTGCCTGGAGTACCATAGAGCCAAGAGAAGGCGAGTATCATTTCGACTGGCTTATCGAAGTGGTAAATTACCTTGGAGAGAATGGTGTAAAGTCGGTTATCTGTACTCCAACAGCATGCCCTCCCATATGGCTTGTTAAAAAACATCCCGAGATTCTGTATGTAGATAACCGTGGAGTCACCAGGCCCTTTGGAGGAAGGAGAATCTACTGCTATAACAACGAAATATACCGGCAATATTCGAAAAAAATCGCAGATAAAATGGGAGAGGTCTTTGGGAAGAATCCCTATGTAATAGGCTTCCAGATTGACAACGAGCCTGCCCAGGAGGCCACCGGACGCTGTGCCTGTCCGGTTTGCAAAGAAAAATTCCGGGAATATCTGAGGAAAAAGTATGGAACTATACAGGAATATAATAAAAAGAGTTTAGGTGCTTTCTGGTCCCAGGAGTACAGCAGTTTTGATGAGATTGATATACCCATCACCACCATTGAGGTTGGTGGAGAGGATGCATTAAAGCCACAGAGGGAGAGCCCTACACTGCGTCTTGAGTTTGAGCGCTTTGCCAGCGACAGTCAGATAGAATATCATACGCTGCAGGCCGAGGCCTTAAAAAGACACACTTTTTATCCTGTTACTACAAATACAACAGGACTTGCAACCAACAGCATTGATTACTATAAGGGCTGTAAAACATTGGACTGTTATGCATTTGATTATTATCCCGATTTAAGGGGCAGCTTTATTTCATCCTTCCCTTATGCATTCGGACGGCATATGAAAAAGGATGTACCGTTCTGGGTGCTGGAATTCCAGGCAGGCGGAGGTCACAGTCTTGGCGGAACAGGCAGGCTGCAACCCTATCCCGGAATGCTGAAACTTGCAACACTGCACGCTATGGCAAATGGCGCCGAGATGCTGCTGCATTTTCAGTTCAGAACCTTCCCCGGAGGAGCAGAACAGCTTAATTATGCGATTGTGGATATGGACGGGCAGCCCCGGAGACGCTACTATGAGATGAAAGAAACCGCAGCATTGTTAAAGCAGCTGGAACCGGTATTCCAATCGAAGTTTAAAAATAGAACAGCAATTTGCTTTGATTACAATACTTTGTGGGCGTTAAAAATAAAGCCTGTAAACAAAAGAGAATTTGACTATATCCGTTATTGCGAGCGCTTATATTACCTGCTTAAGAGCATCGGAATTCAGAGTGATGTAATTCCCTATACCGAAGATTTGTCAGAGTACAGTCTGGTTATTTTGCCAACAGCATTTGTTTTTTCTGAAGATATGCAGGCAAAATTTACAGAATATGTCCGCAATGGCGGTGTACTGCTGGCAACATTTTTAACCAGTGCAAAAAATGAGCATAATGTGGGATATACAACACCCTTACCTGCGGGAATGCAGGACGTGACGGGCATAACTGTTGAGGAATTAGAGCCCGTTCTGGACGGTTATCAAGAAAAGGTAGAGCTTTCGTTAGAAGAAAAACACACCTGTACCGATGGCATCTGGAGCGAGATGTTAGGTGGCCAGGCGAAAGCGATAGGAACCTATGCCTCGGGTTATAAAAAAGGACGGATGGTTATTTCTGAAAATTTATTTGGAAAAGGCTATTGCTATTATATGGGAACAGATTTACCCGATGAGCAGATGAAGAATTTTCTTGAATACGTTCGAAAGCGTGCAGATATTAAGTCTCAGCCCGTTCTGGTTCCTGATATAAGAGGTGTAGAGGTTGTAGAACGTGTACTTGATAACAGAAAAATATATTTCCTGTTTAATACTACCGATCAGACTGTTTCCTTTGACATCACAGAGAAAATGTCAGATTACCAGGACGGCAGTGTATATGAAGATAATGTACCGGTTTCTGCAAGATCTTTTAGAATCATTGAATACAAGTCTGAATAGAACATTTTCCGGATTAATATGTAGGGCTGCCTAATCACATAGGCAGCCTTTTCTAAAAGCTGAAACACCCCTATAAGAAAAACCCTCAAAAAATATGCTATTAAATACGTAAAAGCATAAATGGATGCGTATAAAATGCGTATAATATAATTACAAGGGGAAAACAATAGATGAAGAGAAAAGACTTAACTGGACACAAGGAGATAAACGAGAGATTGACAAAAAAATTAATCAAAAAGCATGGGCTGTTGTAAAGAATCCATTGGTTTTGTCTGGTTTATCTATTGTTCGATGTAATTATGGGAGGGAAGATTAGTGAAAGAAGCCTATCCAGTAATAATATCTAAAGAAAAAGATGGTTACTATGTATCTATACCTGATTTCAATATAGCTACACAAGGCACAAGTATAGTTAATTCAATTGAGATGGCTCGTGATGCAATTGGACTTATGGGTATTGATATTGAAGATGAGGGTAAGGAACTGCCTAAACCAAATTCAGCGAAATTTCAACTTGGAGGAAATGATATTGTTACATTAGTGGATGTAGATTTTACAGAATATCGTAAAAGGATAGATAACAGAGCAGTTAAAAAGAACTGTACAATACCTTATTGGCTTAATATTGAAGCAGAGAAAGCAAGGATAAATTTTTCCAAAGTACTGCAACAGGCATTAATGGAAAAATTAAATATTTCAAAGTAAAGATCAATACAGGAAGAGTAATCTTATGATTATAAGTGCAAGCAGAAGGACTGATATTCCGGCATTTTATTCTGAGTGGTTTTTTAACAGAATAAAAGAAGGTTATCTCTTAGTGAGAAATCCCATGAACATACATCAGGTGAGCAAAATAGACTTATCTCCTGAAGTAGTGGATTGTATTGCTTTTTGGACTAAAAATCCTCAACCTGTGTTAAGCAGAATGTCAGAATTAAGCAAATATAAATTTTATTTTCAGTTTACTTTAACTTCTTACGATAAAAGTATTGAACCCAATGTACCTGAAAAAAAGTATCTGATTGCGACTTTTAAAGAGCTGTCAAACATGATCGGAAGGGAAAGGGTTATATGGAGATATGACCCGATACTGTTAACTGACCATTTTAGCATAGACTACCATATAAAATGGTTTGAGGCTTTAGCTGAAAGGTTGAGTGGATATACCAGGAAATGTGTAATAAGTTTTATTGACTTATATAAAAAGACAGAAAGAAACCTGAAAGGAGTAAATTTATTACCACTTAGCACGGATATTATGAATGAAATTGCATATAATTTTTCCCTTATTTCCGCAAAATACAATATAGAGATTGAAACATGCTCAGAAAATATTGATCTGGATAAATACAATATAAAGCATGGTAAGTGTATAGACGATGAACTTATATCAAGAATAACCGGGAAAAGGATTAATGCAAAGAAAGATTCCGGACAAAGATTAGCATGCGGTTGTATAAAAAGTGTAGACATTGGTGCTTATAATACGTGTAAACATAATTGCTGTTATTGTTATGCAAATTTTAGTAAGGATATGGTTTCGAGGAACATAATGCTTCATAATGTAAAAGCTCCTCTATTATGCAGTGAATTAAGTGCGAAAGATAAAGTCAGTATAAGAAAACTTTAAAAAGGAAGGGAGATGCAATGGAGCGTATTAAAATTATTTCAGGTGACATTACAAAAATTGAAGCAGATGCAATAGTTAATGCGGCTAACAAAACTTTACTTGGTGGTGGAGGGGTGGATGGTGCTATACATAGGGCAGCAGGCCCGGAACTTTTGGAAGAATGCCGCAGATTAAACGGCTGCGAAACCGGACAAGCGAAGATTACGAAGGGATATGAGCTGCCTGCAAAATATGTGATACACACGGTAGGACCAATCTGGCATGGTGGTGAACACAACGAAGATCATTTACTTGCATCCTGCTACAGAAATTCTTTGAATTTGGCGGTGGAGAATCGAATAAAAACAATTGCCTTTCCGTCAATCAGTACCGGTGCCTACCGTTTCCCTGTGAAACGTGCAGCAGGAATTGCCATTAAAGAGATAGCCGGGTTTTTAAAAGAAAACAGCAGTATAGACCAGGTATTTATGGTATGCTTCGATAACAAAACAAAGGATGCCTACCAAGAGGCATTAGCTGAAATTGGAGAAAGCAAATAAATGGTTTCAATGACAGATATTAATGGTAATATATAGATTAAGTACCCAAGCAATATACAAATTTTGAAGAGGTGAGATTTACATGAGAATGACCCTTAGATGGTATGGCAGTAAATTAGACAATATAACTTTAAGTCAGATACGTCAAATTCCCGGGGTGACAGGGGTAATATCCGCACTGTACGATATTCCCGCAGGAGAGGTATGGCCGTTAGACCGAATTCTTGCATTAAAAGACGAGATTGAAAAAGAGGGCCTTTCGCTGGAAGGTATTGAAAGCGTAAATGTGCATGAAGATATTAAACTGGGAACACCTGATGCCGAAAGATATATTGAGAACTATAAAGAGACCCTTAAAAACCTGGGTGAAGCAGGGATAAACCTTGTGTGCTACAATTTCATGCCTGTTTTTGACTGGCTGCGCACCGACCTTGCAAAAGACCTGCCCGACGGTTCCAATACCATGTCCTATGATGAAGATATTATTAATAATATTAATCCTTCAGAGATGTTTGATGAAATGACCAGTCAGTCCAGTGGTTTTGTTATGTCGGGCTGGGAACCCGAGCGTATAAATGAAATAAAGAGACTTCTTGAATTATACAGCGATGTGGATGAGGAAAAGGTGTGGAAAAATCTTGAGGTGTTCTTAAAAGAAGTAATACCCGTTGCAGAAAGATATGATGTTAAAATGGCAATTCATCCTGATGATCCGCCATGGTCAGTATTTGGTTTGCCAAGGCTGATTACTTCTGAGGAAAATCTCAAGAGGTTTATTAATCTTGTTGATAGCCCATATAATGGCTTAACCATATGTACCGGTTCATTAGGATCAAGCACAAAAAATAATATGCCTGAAATAATTCGATATTTCGGAGAAAGGGGAAGGGTTCATTTTGGGCATGTCAGGAATATAAAGATATACGAGCCTGGTAAATTTGACGAGGTTTCCCATAAAACAGAGGATGGCTCTTTAGACATGTTTGAAATTATGAAAGCCTTTTATGATATCGGCTTTGAAGGGCCCATACGCCCCGATCACGGCAGAATGATCTGGGGAGAAAAAGGACGGCCCGGATACGGTTTATATGACCGGGCGTTGGGAGCTACATATTTAAACGGATTATGGGAAGCAATAGTAAGAATGGACAGTAATAAACAATAAGCTAGTGCAAATAACATTATGCTATTAATTGACATATATATTAAGAACTTCTATACTTTTAATTAGCAGATATTTGTCTGCAGAAGTTTGTTTATGCTCTGAAAAAGCTATCTGAGGGCTGCGGAAAATTTCGCATTCCTGCGATATTAGTAAGGAGAAATATGGATAGAATATTTAAAAAATGTTTTTTAGGTTGGTTGATATTATTTATTTTATTATTTCAGCCAACCAATATTTATGCTTCTGAGATTGCAAATCTCGGTTTTGTTGAAACAGATGTTATCCTGTTTACCGATGGGAAAGCCGTTGTTTCATATACAGTGCGGTATAATTTAGTGCCCGGTAAAACAATGCTTGCCTTTACAATGGAGGGTTTTGACAAGCTCAACCCCGTTTTCGATACCGAGCATGCCTATGTCATAACCGATGATAATACCTCCCACAAAATTGATATAATCCACCTTGGCGGTGACAAATACGATATCATTAATGCCAATAATCAGCGCCTTGGTGGTGAATACCTTACATATAAATTCAGGTTTATAGCAGACATGGCGAAAGCAGGATACCTTAACAGAACAACCTCGGAAGACGGAAAAAAACTTGTTGTATTTAACTGGGCTCCTGTTCAATGGGACGAACCAATGGAGCATTATACGGTTACAATAAATTATCCTTTGGAATACAAAGACAAGTCTCACTCGAGGGAAGAAATAGAGAAATATCTCATTAAGAATGGCTTTGCCACCGAAAAATGGATGAATGAAGAGTACCTTATCGACTACCGTGTTGTGAATATAGAATCAACAAGCAGGGTACAGGTCCTGCTTCATAAAGATAATCCGGGCATTGAATATCAGTTTAAAATCCAGCAATACATTTCCGAAGATGTTTTTAGTCAGATCCCAAGTGCCAGTGCCTCTTTTGATGATAATACAAAAAGGGAAGATTACACTGCGCCCAGGAATAATAACGGGTATACTGACGGCAGATGGCAGAACCAATACAGCGAGTCTGCAGACCGAACAGGTTTATTGTTTGCTTTAAGTCTTTTGTTAATAATTACTTTTATAGCGGTGGGTAGAAAGCATCGATCAATGGTGAAAGCTCATCAGACTCTGGAACAGGTGCAATGGGCAAGAACCGACTGGGAACCGCCAAAGATTGAGATAGCCTCATTCAGAAAGGAAGGCCTGATTGCTGAAGATCTGGACGAGTTTGAAGCTGCCCTTTTTATGGGGGTACCATATAAAACAATTCTTTCGGTTATTCTATCAAAACTGATAAATCAGGGATATTTAGAGGAGATATCTTCCGATCCCCTTCGGGTTCGCAAAATTGATAACAAACTTCTGTCGGGATTAAACGAATATGAGCGCATGATGTACGATGCCGCATCCGATGGCGAGCTGGATTCAAAAGAAATAGAAAGAATATTGCAGGTACTTACAGACAATGTTCAAAAAAAGACCTATGACTGTGATATAGAAGCTACACGAAAATTTTACCAGGATAAGATCTCAAAGAGTATGCTTGAGGACATCCCTGAATCTGAAAACAAAGAAGAGTGGTTCTTCAAAGAAGAAGAGTTTTATGAAGAAGATTATTTCACATATTATTGGGTTCACTGGTACTTCTATCATAATCATATGCATCACCGCCGGTACAGAAAACACTATAGGCGGTATGAAGCATCTATTCCTGCAAACCCTGATAATATAACCTTTAAATCGGTTCTGGACTCTTCTTCGGGCCGCTTTGCCTGCCACTCGGCATGCCATGACGCCTGTCATTCGGCCTGTCACTCGGCTTGCCATTCAGCATGCCACTCGGCCTGTCATTCGGCATGTCATTCGGCTTGCCACTCAGCTTGTGTCAGCGGAGGTGCACGATGAAAAAGAATAAACTATCCTGGGTTGATGGTTTTATAAAAAGTATAAAGCCCTATGTATATATGCGCCTTCGCGACAATGTTCTGATACGCATGCCAAATGAAGCTTTTAAGCTGAACTCGTCGGGGGCACGGGTCATCGCACATATTCTGGATGGAGGCTCTGTTCAGGATTTTATCAATGCAAGAGCCGATTCACCCGGAACAGAATCTCAATTAGAGAGGTTTTTTATAGATTTTTCTCATCTTTGGAACAACGAAGTATGTGAGAACTATAAAACAGAAGCCATTCACAGAACAGAATTCAGCATTGGCTATATTCAGCTTCCTGTACTGTCTGAGGTGGCACTGACATATACGTGTAACATCAAATGCAGATTTTGCTATGGGGACTGTACACCGGAAAAGGTTCAGGGGCAGCTTGGTACAGAGGACTTTAAAAAAATACTTGATATTATCAGGTACGAAGCCGAAGTCCCAAGTGTTTCATTTACAGGGGGAGAGCCAACAACATACAGGGATCTTCCTGAGCTGATAAAATACGCATCGGCGAATAAAATGCGGGTCAACCTGATTACGAATGCTATCCTTGTAACACCACGAAAGGCAAAGGAACTTGCCCGTGCAGGCCTTTCATCAGCCCAGGTCAGCATTGAATCGGCCTATGCTTATGAACACGATGCAATTACAGGGGTTCCGGGTTCACATCAGGCATCGGTAGCCGGGCTTAAAGCATTGAAAAGCGCAGGGGTTCTTGTACACCCGCATATAACCATTTGCAAAATGAACAAGGATAAACTGATAGATTACCCTGCTTTTTGTAAAAGTCTTGGAGCAGAAAGGTTTTCAGCTAATCTTGTAATTCCTGCCGGGCGTGGGGACGATGACGATTTAACGGTAAGCTACAGCGAAATTGGAGACATTGTAAAAAGGCTTAAAACCGAATCTTTAAAACACGGTATACAGTTTATGTGGTATTCGCCAACGCCAATATGCCTGTTCAATCCTCTGGCAGAAGGTTTTGGTAACAGGGGGTGCAGTGCTTGTGAAGGGCTTCTTTCGGTGGATCCGAAAGGGAATCTGCTTCCCTGCTCAAGTTGGCCTGAATCCGTCGGAAATCTTTTAAAAGAGGGGTTTGAGTCTGTATGGAATAATCGGCGTTGTAAGTTGATTCGTGCAAAAGTTGCCGCGCCTTTGGAGTGTAAGGGATGCAGGCATTTTGCAGCTTGCCAGGGAGCCTGCCCCCTCTATTTCAATGTGCATGGTTATGAAGAACTTGTTTCAAATTGGGAATCAATGGGCCTTATAAAGGAAAGGAGCATTGTATGAATAACCGGCTGCGCTTACCCGGCTTTCCTGAGCCGGAACAGCAGGACATTGTCCGTTTTCATGTATTGAAAAAGCTTAACTATACCAACAGAATAATGTTATATTTGGTACTTCTTATTTCGGGTTTCGTTCTTCAGTTTTATACCCTGGAAGTCTGGCCAGGAGCTCTTTTTCTGATTTGTGCGACAGTTCTTACCCTGGTTCGCGGTTATGACAGTCGTGTAAGGCTCAGTACTTTTAAAACAGACAGCACATGGACTAAGGTTGACATGGACAAAATCGGGCAGATTGAAGAACTGGATGAAAAAATATCAAAATGGGACAGGGATCCCCTTGATATCAGTAATGCACGTGGCTTTTTAACCTTTGCGTTTGCATTGCTGACACTGATAGTAATAAATATGCTGACAAAAGGCAGTTCTTCCTACCGACAAACCGGGGCAATCCTCACAGCCGATATAATTATTCTTATTTTGCCTCTGTGGTTTAACGGAATACGCAGAATACTGAAGCAGGGAAATTTACTGATAAAAATAGATATTGTCAAAAAGATGGAAGCATATTTCCATACAGTTAAGGAAGAAGGCGAGAATTTTAATCCTTTCCTTATGCTTGCAAAGGATAAAAAGGGAAAAAGTGTTCCAACAGACTGCAGGTTTTCAATTACTTTTGACAATATGCCCGATGATTTTTATGGAATTCAGGCACAGATTAATTTAAACATAGTGCAGGGTACAAGTTATCCTTATTTTTACTGTGTTATTGCCGCAAAGCCCAGCTTCGGGCTGGTCAGATATACGAATAAAATCACTGCTCCCAAAAACATAGTAATAAAACGTAATGAAAATTATGATGCAGAAGTTTTTGTTATACGGCAACGTACCACAAATACGTCGGGTTATCACACAAAAATAAACGACTGCAAAAGAATATTTGATATAGCGCTAAAAGCCGCCAGAACCATTCTATCCGAGTCTGAAAAAGAGGGCATGAAATAGCTAACAAAATAGCTATTAAACGGTATAACTGATTATATATTCCATATTATTTGCACAATCCAGATTTGGATTCATATCATTCCATTTTCCTGATAATCCTGTTTCTTGTACCATCAATTCAAAATGGCACATTGCAATTCCTACATCCAGTTTTTGAATGTCATAATCAAACATCTTTCCATATCCCCTGTTTCTACATAAGTAGAAATGAAGGTTATTCTCATCTTTAACAATTCTCCAAGGCTGCTTGTTCGAAGCTGAAGGAGCAATTCTGACCATTTCAAAACACTCTTTAAATATACCAGCTTCTTCTTTTTTCAGAGGTTTGGTAAAGTCCTTTTCGAAGAAGAGTTCGCTCCAATCCTTACGGTTTCTGGAACCGGCAACTGTTGTCATTATTGAATCAAGAATTCTTTTTTTCTCCTTTTCGTATCCAATCGGGGTTATTATCGGGACCTGTTCATCTTCCCCTGCATTCACAGCTTTTCCAAACCCAGACTTCTTAAATGTGCCTCCAAGCCAACAGGTTCCTAAACACAATGATGTTGCGTACAATATAATTTTTTCAAAAACATACCCCAGGTTTTCTTCCATCCGGTTTTCCCTTTTTACAATTGCGCATATATAGGTAGTTGCTCCTTTTATTACCCCATAGGTTCCCAGTTTTATTTCCGGGCTTACATTGTCCATATCAACAATTTGAAACCTTATTTGTGTATTGAATGGACCTTTCACTACATCCATATAATTGCTGAGCTTTTTCCTTATATCCTGAGGAATCGGTTGGTCTATATATGTTCTTACAGACTTCCTTCTCAATATCGCATCCTGTATATTCATTTTAATAATCCTTTCTCAAATACATCTTTTTCCTATTATATTATAACAACGCGGACAAGGGAAGTGAGGAATCGGTCTGAATTCCCTGCCCCGTTGCATGCTATACTATTAGATAAATTGCTCCGCCAATGATGCCTGAACCTAGCATTACGAAAATGGGGCTCGGTTTCCGTTTCCTTAATATGATTAAGGAAACGGAAAACAAAAATACAGAAACCAGGTTGATTGCCTGTATATTCATTGAAAACCCGTCTTCGCCCCAAACCGCCAGTGACAAAACCGACATTCCTGCCGATGCAATCAGTGCTACGATAGTGGGTCTTAAACCAGACAGTATCCCCTGTATAACGGTCAGTTCACTGTATTTAAAATAAACCCATGCCAGCAGTGAAACTATAACACAGGACGGCAGGACACATCCGATGGTTGCAATAATTGCTCCCGGAATGCCGGCAATTCTTATTCCCACAAAGGTGGCCGAATTGATGGAAATGGGTCCGGGTGTCATTTCTGCAATTGTGATGAGATCGGTAAACTCGGTTAATGTAAGCCAGTGATGTATATTAACCACCTGGTTTTGTATAAGCGGAATTGAAGCCATTCCGCCGCCAAAGCTGAACATGCCTATTTGAAAGAAACTCCAGAATAGTTTTAGCAGCATTTTTCAGAATCACCACACTTTTGAGCTTTTTTTATTTGAATTAGAATTTTTACAGCTCCAATACATCCACACAATAAAATAATATATACAACATTAATTTCCAGAAAAAATGTAGCAACAAATGCACCTGCCATGATAATGACAGATACAATGTCCTTTTTCTTCAGTACATTACCTCCAAGGGTTAAAACAACATCTGCTATTACTGCAGCAACACCTGCCTGCATTCCCTTCAGAACGGCATTTACCACAGCATTGTCACGAAATGCGGCATAAAAAAAGGAAATAACAGAAAGGATAAGCAACGGCGGTAAAACTGTGCCCAAAATTGTTACCAAAGCACCCGGTATTCCAGCAATACGGTACCCAAGCAGTATTGCTGCATTTACCGCAACAGCTCCGGGCGATGATTGAGCAATTGCTGCAAAATTCAGCATTTCGTCCTTTTCAATCCACTGTAAATCATCTACAAATTTCTTTTTCATCAATGGAATAATGACATATCCTCCCCCAAAGGTAAAAGCACTCAAATAAAAGGTAGAAGTAAACAGTTTTCTGTAAATGCGTTTTTTGTCCCTCAAATCATTAAACCCCCTTATGTTATTGTATAACTTGAAATAATATATTGAAAATAGTATTATAATATATAGTTCATAAGATTTCTGTTATAATAAGAGGATTCCAATGACATTAAGGCATCTTAAAATTTTTGTTGCTGTATGTGAAACAGGCAGCGCTACTGCAGCAGGAAAAAAGTTATATATTGCACAGCCTTCTGTTAGTCTTGCAATATCAGAGCTTGAAGATTACTATGGGATAAAACTGTTTGATCGTATTGCAAAAAGACTTCACATCACAGAGGCGGGTAAAAAGTTTCTTCAATATGCAACACATATTGTGGGCCTCTTTGAGGATATGGAAAAGGAAATTAAAAACTTTGAAGCAATGGGAATTATCCGTATCGGATCGAGCATTACCATCGGGAATTATTTATTACCCGGCTATATAACCCTGTTTAAGCAGATACATCCTCAGATGGATGTTAAGGTGATTATAGATAATACAGAAAAAATTCAACAATATATTTTAAACAATCAGATTGATATCGGATTAATAGAGGGTGTAGTTCAAAGTCCTTATATTGTGGAGCATAAGTTTCGTGATGATGAATTGGTAATGATCTGTGGAAATGATCATCCCTTTGCTGATAAAAAAAACATCGGGATTTCAAAGCTTCAAAATGAAAGTTTTATATTGAGAGAAGAAGGAAGCGCCGGACGTGAAATTTTTGACAGTACAATGACAACCCACGGGTTGAAAATTATACCGGCATGGGAGAGTACAAGTACTCAAGCAATTGTAAGGGCTGTAAGGGCAAATTTAGGCATTTCTGTACTGCCCTATTTACTGGTAAAGGATTCTTTGGATCGTAAAGAAATTAGCCAATTTCAGATTAAGGGGATACGATTTAAGAGAGGCTTTTCTGTCATTTACCATCGGAATAAATTCCTGACAGAGAGTGCAAAAGATTTTATTGCACTATGTAAATGAGACAGGGAGCTGTCTGTAGAAAGACATGTCCGATGGTAGTTTTCAGGGGGGGCTACCCTGGACAGACAAGTCCCTGTTTCACTGTTTCAAGTGTTATTGGACGAGTTCCTGTTTTTATGTATTGGACTTACGCTTTCCTTATAAACAATCTCACCCTGTACTATTCTTACTCCGGGTTTAACATTTACGTTATTTATTCTATCCAGCAGGATACGTATACTCTTTTTCGCCATTTCCTTTACATTGACATCGTAGGTTGTAATACCAATATCGCTTAAGCCCGGGTATAAAAAGTTGTCAAATCCCACAACAGAAATATCTTCGGGTACCCTGTAATTATTCTTTTGCAAATGTTTAATAAGGATACTGGCCGTGAGATCGCAATTACATACAAATGCAGTCGGCATTTTCCCGGGAAGCTTGATCTCAAAAGCCAAAACATCTCCGGTTTCCCAGTCCCGGTCGTCCAAAACCCACTCTTTACGTATTTCCTGCCCGTGTTCCATCATGGATTTACAGTAGCCAAGATAGCGATCGGTTATACTGCTGGTATAAAGCAAAGTTCCAACATAGCCAATTTCGGTGTGCCCCATGCTGAACAGGTAATTTGTCAGCATATAGGTTCCGTAGAAACCGTCTGAAATCACAGAATCGCAGTTACTGAAGTCATCAAAAAAATCAAGGCATACCATTGGCAGGGAACTCTCCTCGCGAATTTTTCTAATATAGCCATTTTTCGGACGGCCAAGTAAAATAAGGCCGTCCACCTTATTCTCCTGAATTAGCTTTGGCAGTTCATGCTTTTCTTCATCTTCGGGCTGTACCACTTCAAGCATGGTAAAGCATTTTTTCTGTACAGCTATGGTAGCAACTTCCTGGTACATAAGCCAATAAAACGAATTCTGTACTTTAAAAAACCTGCCGGGAACTATAATCCCTATGTGCTTGCTTTTATTATTGTTCCGTTTCCTGGCAGAAGGCTGTTTGTATCCCAGTTGATCAGCCAGTTTTATTATTTTCTCCCGCATCTCATCACTAACGCCTTTTTGACCAGAAAGTGCCTTTGATACGGTCACATTGCTTACATTAAGTTTTTTTGCAATATCAGACAATGTTACCCTTTTCGCCATTTTAATACCTCGGATGAATATTTTTTAGCAAATTTAACATCATTTTTAATTCATTTTAACCATTATATTTTTATTTTACAACCAACACTTTTCTTTGCATAACAATTTTTATCTGATGCCTATTTCGGTGTCACTTTCGGTTACAGAACTATGTTCCTTAATATATTCCACAATATCCTCCAGCTGTGTGAAGGCTAATGCAACGTAGGTATCAGCAGCTCCGTAATATATTGCAATTCTGCCCGTTTCAGAATCATGAATTGTTGCACATGGGAAGCACACGTTTGGCACAAATCCGCGTTCTTCATACCATTCTTCCGGTGTTAAAAGGAAGTTTCTGCATCGATATTTAACAATAGACGGATTTTCAAGGTCCAGAATTGCTCCGCCCATGCTGTAAACGTACCCGCTGCAGGTGAGGCAGACACCGTGGTAGAACAGTAACCATCCTTCCGATGTCTCGATGGGTGCTGCACCGGAGCCTATTTTCAGCTGTTCCCACCAGTATTTGCTTGTACCCATTACATGTCTGTGTCTTCCCCAGTGTACAAGGTCTGGGCTTTCGCTTATGAAAATATCTCCAAAGGGGGTATGACCTGTGTCACTGGGACGGCTCAACATTTTATACTTTTGGTTAATCTTCCTGGGAAACAGTACTGCATTTCGGTTGTACGGAATAAAAGGATTTTCCAGCCTCACAAAATTTTCAAAATCTGTTGTCTTAGCCAGACCAATCGACGGGCCGTAAAAATCCTGGCACCACATTATGTAATAAATGCCTTCTATTTCTACCACCCGGGGATCATATGCATACAGAGGCATAAAAAGCTCGCCTTTTTCATTTACAAACCTGATGGGTTCTTTCTGGAATTCCCAGTTAATGGCATCCCTGCTTTTACCAAGGTAAATTTGCGGAATACCGTTGGTCTGTTCACCCCTGAACACACCTACAAACCCATCCTTATATGGTATTACGGCACTGTTAAAAATTCTAGATACTCCTTCAACGGGATTTCTTTTAATAACGGGATTGTCAGAATACCTCCAGACCGGTGCCCCAACAAGATTTTTGGGCTTTTCCTGCCATGGCATGTTTTTTACAACCGGGCTAACCATTTTAATTCTGCTCATACAATCTCTACCTTTCTATCAGTTGATATTATGTATTTAACGGGAACGGGATATTGAAATTGCTGCGCAATTTCTTCCGTTACCCAAATAAACTTCAATATAATTGACAGATGAACTAAAATTTTAAATTCTTATCCATTTCACAACTACGATTTTATAGCACCTGCCAAACCGTAGAAAATATACCTCTGCAGGAACAGGAAAACAACCATTATAGGAGCAATTCCCAAAAGTATGGCTGCAGCAACAATTTCAAAGGGTGTTGCGGTATTGCCGAAAAATTTATGAAGAGCTACGGTAAAGGTTTGTACATTTTTTCTTAAATAAAGGTTTGGAATATAAAAATCGTTATAGTATCCAATTCCGTTTATGATTAACAGCGTTACACATGCAGGTTTCATGAGGGGCAGTATGATGCTTCTGAAAATCCTGTAATAGCTTGCACCATCTATTAAAGCCGATTCGTCCAGCTCTTTTGGAATTGAATTTAACTGGTTAAACATAATATAAACCCCGACAATATTTACACCAGAATATAGGAGTATTACGCTTGGCATTTTATTTACAAGACCCATTCTGTAAATAATCTGGAATACAACGGTTTGTGTTGTTACAACAGGTATGAACATTGTAAGGGTAAATAATGTGGTAATAATTTTCTTGCCATTAAATTCAAACCTGTGCAGCACATAGGACACCATGGTTGTAAACAGAAGCTGAATTGTGAGGGAAAATAACAGAATAATGGCTGTGTTGAATAAAGCCTTTCCCAGGTTACCCACCCTGATTGCATACCTGAAGTTATAAAAGTTAAGCCAGTTCTGAGGGGGAACCAAAACACTTGTGGACGAATACTCAGCACCGGTTTTAAATGCCATGAATATGAGCGGAAAAATTGGTACAACTACAAAAATGCATGCAGCTGTCAGGAAAACATAGCGTAATACCCTGTAAAATTTACTTTCCTTTATCATTGATATATACTCCCCCTCTTGTCAAAAATTCTTTGTAAGCTGACAGCTATAACAACAATAATGAATACTACAATGGAGAGGGCTGCTGCAAACCCTACCCTGTTTTCATAAAATGCACTTTGCTGTATTTGTATAACCGGTGTAGCAGTTCCATTAGCTCCGTTCATCATTATGTAGGGAATTTCAAAAACCTGAATTGACCCTGAAATACTAAGCAATACATTAATGAACAGTATATTCAGTATTGATGGAATGGAAATATAGCGAATTTCCTGTAATTTCGTACAACCGTCTATTGCTGCAGCTTCGTACAATTCTGTAGGAATTGCCTGCAGCCCGCCAAAAAACATCAGGAAGTTTAAACCGTAGTACCTCCATATACTGATTGATGCAATGGAAGGATTAACCAGACGCAGGTTATGAAGCCACTGCTGCGCCAGCCTGCCAAGGCCAATTGCCCTCAAAATGGAGTTTAGCGTACCCGAATTATTAAAAAAGATAATAAAAATAGTGGATATAATTACGCCATTTAATAAATAGGGAATAATTAAAACACCTTTGAAAAAATTGATTCCCTTAAATCTTCCATTTACAAATATTGCAAGAATGAAGGCAAATAACAACTGTGGTATGGCCACCAGCATATACCATAGACAGTTCTTAAAAAGTTTTATATACTGCGGATCGGTAAAAAGCCTTTCATAATTTCTTAGGCCTACCCATTTCGGTGGGTTCACACCGTTATAATTGGTAAAGCTTAAGTATATGTTGCTGATAATCGGTATGTAGGAAAAAACCATCAGATGAATGACCGGGATCGCTAAAAATATAAAAATAAATAATCTGGTACCCTTTGTTCTTACCATTCCCCTTCATCTCCTAATTAACTCGTTCGGAAAAGCAGGCTATCATTTTATGGAGGAATGCCCCTTCGACAACGGAAGAGGCATTATTAACCTGTTTTAGTCAATCCATTCAACACCAAGCTCTTTTTTATACTTTTCATAAAGCTGGTTCTGAATCTCCACCTGTTTATTATATGCAGTCCAGTCATCGGGTTTTGTTATATCTAAGGCGTCAAATAACAATCCCACGTATTTGTAATCTGCATATAATCCGGCTTCTTCCAATACTCTCTGGTTATTTAATGCATTCTCATCATTGGGTGGCTGCAATATAACCTGACATTCACCCGATGCCACCATTTCGTCAATAATAGCGTAAAGATCAGGTACTATAGGTTTTACACCCTTTTTATTGGCGATGAAGCCACTGTTAGCAATAAATTCTGCGTCATTTGCAATATATTCAATAAACATCCTTGCGGCTTCCTTGTTCTTTGAGAATTTACTGATTGCCCAGTTGTCGGCAGGGGCAGCCAGTACATATCTGCCGGCACCAAAATCCGGAGCAGGAGCAAATTTAATTATGGAAGGATCCTTTCCGTCAGGAACCCGGCCCTGAATTTGAGGCACTACCCATGAACCAAACAGCATCATTGCTGCTCTGCCATAAGCAACACTGTCCATAGCAACGCCGAAGTCGGTATACACTTCGGGTTCAAAGAAACCCTTTGCTTTCCATTCTGTATATATTTTAATTGTTTTTCCAAAGGGAGAGGTTTCTGAGAAGGGGTTTTCGGTCTTTAAACATTCGGCAAACACGTTTGGGTTACCCGAAACATATATAGCGAAATCCTGTACTGTTGCCAAAGGCCAGTTTTCAACCCTATGCAGTGAAATAGGTGTGATGCCCATCGCCTTAATTTTTTCACACATTTTATTAAATTCTTCCAATGTACCCGGTATTTCATCGTATCCAGCTGCTTTTATAACTTCCTCATTATAAACAACAGCCTGATTATATGCCCTGCCCGGCATAATACTGTAGATATACCCGTCAACATTGGGCATTGCTTTGGCATACTCTCCGTATTGCTCTATACCTTCCTCGAGAGTACAATAAGGCTCGGCATAAGCTTTCCATTCTTCAAGGCTCCAGTTGGGGCAGGTATATACGTCCACAATGTCATCCTTTACCTGGAAAAATGGCCTTAATTCTTCTTCATTTGTAACAACATTCAGTTCAACATTGATTCCGGTTTCTTTTGTAAAATCTTCTGCCAGATACTTCAGATAAGCTGTATTCTCTACATCGCGATATGTATTTCCCTGTTCATCCTTCTTTTCTTCGCCAAGAACTCTTTGCCCCATATGGGTGTATACTCTGATTGTTGTTCCTGTAAGAGAAGACGGATCTTTTGTATCAACGGTAGCATCTGTGTCGCCCTGGGATGTTTTTGAGTCGTCAACACCGCAGCCAGCTAAGGAAGCGATCATTAGAATTGCAATGAAGATGGCTAAAAACTTTTTGATTCTCATCCTTTTCCCTCCTGTTTCACATTATTTTAATTAGCTAAACATTGCTTAATTTAATTATATTATTAAGGTAAAATTATTCATTATCTTTTATTGCAATTAATATTCATAAATTGATGTATTTGTGGAAATTATATTAATTAAAGCTTATGAACATATAAAAATCTGTGAAAATTTTTATATAACTACCTAATTAAATTACAAAATATAAAGTTATCAACCAATTATAAACCTAATAATTAACTTGAATTAATCAGTCGTGTATGTTAATATTGAATTGTCAAAATAACCCGATAGTTAACAGGCAAAAGATGAAACAGTGCGGATTATTAATCACACCATAGAAGTTAACTGGTGTTTGTGAGGTATAATAATGAGCTTCCAAAAAGCCTTATTGGGCGCTCTGATTACCGGCCATTCATTAAAAAAATCAATATACAGTAACAAAAATCTAATCTCGCCACAGGTTCCGGCAAAAATTGCAGAAAGTCTTGTTTATATACAGGCTTATGGGTATATTTGCGCGTCATTTCCGTACTATTATGAACTTTCGAAACTTGATTCATTCTGCCTGATTTATACCCTGAACGGAGAAGGAGCACTGACACTCAATGCTCAAAGCCATATTATGAAGCAGGGTACAATTGCATTCATTGACTGCGGTCAATGGCACAGAGTGGAGATTAAAAAAAATCCATGGATTTATAAAATACTTTTTATATCAGGTCCGCCTGCCGGGTTTTTTTATAACAGCCTGACCGAAAACAACGGCAATTTACATCCCCTTTTGCCCGGTTCTTCCATCCCCGATAAAATTGAACAGTTGTATGGTTTTTTATCAGATTCACCCGACAAACTGCTTTTAATTCATTCAAAATATATAACCGACATACTTTTCGAGATACTAATAGAAAGAAAAAGGCTTCTGGAAGACAATTCCGACACATGCAACTGCATTTACCGGATAAAACATGATATCGACCTTCGGTACATGGACAACATCACTTTAGAATCCCTCGAACAAAAATATCATATAAGCCGATATCACATATGCAGGGAGTTTATAAAACGATTTCACATTTCTCCAATTAAGTATCTGAACTACAGAAAGATTGAAGCTGCGAAAGAAGCACTTCTGAATACAGATAAAAAGGTTGTTGAAATTGGCAGAATGGTGGGTTTTGAAAATCCCAGCAATTTTATAAGACACTTTAAGAAATGTACAGGCATAACCCCGCTGGAGTACCGTAAACAATTTTATGAATATTAAAAAAAGAAATGGGACAGGGCCGGACAGCAGCCCTGTCCCATTTCTGACTGGAAGCAATGTAAGGGGTGTAGTATAATGAAAGGGTATTTACGTAAACTGTTTAAATATTGACAGGAAGCAGAAAAATCATTGTTTTGCTTCATATGGGGGGTTGCTTGATGGAAATAAAAGTAAATGATATGGCAGCAGTATCGCCTGAATCGGTTGGAATACCATCACAGGCAGTTTTAAACTTTATTGACGAGCTGGAGTTTGCGGGACTTTGCATGCATGGCTTTATAATGGTGAAGGACCGAAAAGTTTTTGCTGAAGGGTACTATGCACCGTTTCATGCTGATTTTCCCCATAGAATGTTTTCAATTTCAAAAAGTTATACATCGGTTGCTGTTGGACTTCTTCAGGAAGAGGGGAAATTATCTGTAGATGATAAAATATGTGACTATTTTCCCGACAAACTTCCTGCCGGCGGACTACATCCTTATATCCGTGAAACAACCATACGGGATATGCTTAGAATGGCCTCGCCTCATAAATTAACCACATATAAGCAAATGAAATGTGACGATTGGGTTAAAACTTTTTTCCATGTTGAACCGGTCAGATATCCCGGCACAAGCTTTGTTTATGACACTTCGGCATCCCACGTATTGGCTGCACTGGTGGAAAAGCTGAGCGGGATGTCCATTCTTGAGTATCTGAAAGTCAAAGTTCTTGATAAACTGGGATGTTCAGGTGAATTCAGGTGGTTGACCGACCCGATGGGGGTTAGCCAGGGCGGTTCCGGTCTAATCTGTACCTTAAGGGATATGACGAATTTCGCCATTATGTGTATGAATGGCGGCGTATATAATGGCCTGCAGTTAGTTCCAAAGGAATACATCACAGAGGCTACAGCAAAGCAGATAGATACCAGCCTGCAGTATAGTATTGAAGAACAGCAGGGATATGGCTATCAGTTCTGGAGATGCAGAAATAATGGATTTGCCATGTATGGCATGGGAGGTCAGCTTGCAATATGTCTTCCGGATTATAACTTTATACTGACAACCATAGCAGATAATCAGGGAATACCGAATGGAGTACAGGGTATCTACACAGCTCTGTGGAACAATATTCTTCCATGTCTGAAAGAAAATAAGAGTAATATCGAAGTAGATAAGGCATCAAGTGAAAAACTAAAGGACAGGCTCTCAAAATTAGAAGTGAAAGCTGTGAAAGGCTCAGAAACATCGGCAATTGTTAATGAAATTAACCGAAAAAGATATTTACTGTCGCCAAATCCAATGGGAATTTCAGAATGCTGGTTAGAATTCGGTAAGGGCAATGAAGGTACATTTTATTATACCAATGAAACGGGCAATCACCAGATTAATTTTGGTTTTGGGCATATGAAACAACAAGATTTTCCGGATATAGATTTATTGAGTATTTCTTCTGCAGCCTGGGTGGATGAGAATACACTCCATTTACGTTCTTATATAATTGAAGAATTGCCCGGAAGTGTAAACATGACAATTACATTCATAAAGAATACAATTACAATTTGCATGAAAAAGATAGCGGAAAATGCCCTGCACCGGTACGAAGGATTTGCTTCGGGAGAATTGAAAGCATAGTTATGTTTATGACTTTATATATATGGATATATAATTAATTAAGGCTTTTTAGCCTTAGACAGTATTTTTATTAATCCTTTTCTATTTCAGGCTTAAAAATATACTGGCTATCCAAAATAATCTGGAAAGGGTGAATTGAAGTTGATAAACAGTATTAAGGACTGTGCAACGCTGAATAATGGAGTAAAAATGCCATGGCTTGGCTTGGGAGTCTGGAAGGTTACCAACCCTGAGGAGCTTGACTCTGCAGTAAAAACAGCTTTGGAAGCAGGGTACACCAGTATCGACACAGCAGATGTATATGGAAATGAAGAGGGAGTTGGTAAAGCTATTAAAGAGTCGGGAATTCCCCGTGAACAGCTTTTTATAACTACAAAGCTAGCCAATAAAATGCAAAGAAAAGGCTATGACGCAACATTAAAGGCTTTTGAAGCAAGCAGGAAAAGACTTGGTCTTGAATATATAGATTTGTTTCTGATTCATTGGCCTGTAAAGGATAAATATGTTGAAAGCTGGAAAGCAATAATAAAGCTCTACAAAGAAGGGCTGGTCAGGGCAATAGGTGTATCCAATTTCCTTATTCACCATCTTGAAGATATAATGAATGAAACAGATGTTGTTCCTGCAGTTAATCAGGTTGAGTTGCATCCATGGCTGAACCAAAGTGAACTGATTGATTTCTGCAGAAAGAACAAAATCCAGGTGGAAGCTTACAGTCCTCTTATGAGCGGACATCTTCGCGAAGTTACCGAGCTTGAAGAAATCGCTGAAAAATATGGAAAGACTCCTGCTCAAATTGTCTTACGGTGGCATCTTCAAAGAGAGGTTATTGTTATCCCCAAATCGGTTAATAAAGGCAGGATTATTGAAAATTCACAGATTTTTGACTTCAATCTGTCAGAAGAAGATATGGAAGCCATTAATTCATTGAATCGTAACAGGCGATTCCTTCCACATCCCGATAATGTATACTTTTAACAGGTAATCAAATTTCGAAGGATCAGTAATTTACCGATCCTTCGAAATATCTTTCAGCAATAAAACCATTCAAAAACAGCATATCCCGGGAAATATACCTTGATAGTGCAGGTTTCGGATTAGATTTTACTGTTATTTTTTTATTCAGATCTTAATGTTTCTGTATTTTTATTATCGGTAAAAGTCATAATACTAAAAGAATATTCAAAAACCAAGGAGAGTTATTGATGAATCCGTGGCTTTTTACCTTCCTTGTCAGCCTTATTCTTTTAGTATTGCTGATTGACCGGAAACAGATAACTGAAAATATATATGGAGGAATACTTTCAGCCATATTTATGCAGGCAGAAAGCATACTCGCAACAAACCTTGAATTGTTTAAATATAACCTCGTTCCATTAAACATGCCGGATTTTCGGTTATTCTCAAATACAATAAATATATTTCTTACCGGAATTGCATTTAATATGGGAATTCTTATAGTTCAATTTCAGCCCCGAAAAATGAATTATCAATTGGCAGGCGCGGTAATCTGGTCATTATTTTTAACGGGTTTTAATTATCTTGCAGATGCATTTGGCCTTGTCAATTATTTAAGATTTAAACCGTATTTTGTTGTTCGTCAGTTTCTGCTTTTTCTTTTTCTTGCATGGATAAAAGATAATTTGATAAACCATGTAAAAAGACTTGAAAATGTCAAAAGTCTTACCATTTATAAGTAATTGGTATTTATTTGTAAGAAGCCGGCATAGGTTTAAAATTCATGTTTCGCTGAAGCTGTTAAGTAATTTTAAGAAAAGCCGGATAAGGTGGTAGAATGGTAAACAATATACTGTTAAATAAATGGTTTTTCACATTTATTGTAGGCTGGATCGTATTTTTTTTTCTGGTCGACTGGAAGGCCATTTATAAGAACTTCTGGGGAGGAATTATAAGCTGTATACTTGAATTATGGCAGGACTCATTAGCCTATACAATGGGAATGTATTTTTTTCAGGAGGAAGGATTAACAATATTAAATGTATCTGCCTTTTTTACTTTTGGTATTACAGTTACAATGGGCATTTTGTATATACAGTTTACTCCTGAGAATCCGATGCTGCAAATCCTTCATTTGTTAGCCTTCACCGTTGGGTTTGTTATTTTTGAGTATTTGGTGAAATACGCCGGGATTCTTATAACACCCTACTGGAATTTAGCAGCAAGTTTTTTTAACAATACAATTATTTTTGGCGGTCTTCTATGGTTAAACGATTTTCTAAAATGCAGAACAGAGGGACACAGGTGATTATATGTGGAAGTTTTACTTTTTTATAATTCTTGAGGGTATAGGTATTTATATTTGGTGCAGGCTGATACGGCGGCTGGACGAAAGAGCAGCCGGCGGGAAGAATTAGAAAGAAAGCATGCCAAAATCACCCTGCTCATTTGAAAGGGTGTGCTGAAAATTACCATCGAATTTCTTTTGCTGTTCTTTCTATTCTGTAGTAATAAGTTTCAGAATTTTATCATTTCTGATTAGTTCAACAAACTCCAGAGAATTTTCAGGAGCTTCATTAATAATTATCCCGCCACGCCCGGTGTCCTGCATCTGGTGGAAGTCTGAACCCGACAGCATTTTAAGATTATGTTTTGCTGCATAATCAAAAGCCTTGTGATTATTTGAATTATGCCTTGGATTCCCGTTATATATTTCAATTCCGTGCAAATATTCGGGAACTGCAGGTGTCATCTTTACCCTGAACGGGTGGGCCTGATAAATAAGTAACGGTGTGTTTTCTATGAATTGCTTGAATGTTTTTAAATTCATTTCGTACAACCTGGGATTTTCATATAAGAAGTCCGGGTTAAAGCCATAAATGAGATATTCATTTAAGCCTTCATTAAATTTTATTTCCATTCCTAGAAGGACTTTAAGCCCCATCCTTTTACCCTCTTCAAAGGCTGTAAAATAGCCCGTTAAATATTCGTCCACCTTTTTATCCCAATTGTCATACGCTGTTGCTTCGAAAAATTCTCTTGAATAGTGATCTGTAATAACAACACCGGTATAACCTGCTTTTTTATACAAACGAACAAGAGTTTTTGCATCAACTTTTCCGCAGATGCTTGTTTCCGAGGTGTGTACATGGGTGTCGTATTTATGGTAATTCATAAAACCTCCATAATAAAAGTATTTAGTACAGATAATAATTCAAAAACTGCTGAAAAGCAATAGTCGAAGATATTTTTGTCTGTTTCCTGAAAAAATGAAGGGTAATTATTAATAAAACAAAATAAATCATCAAAAAACATAAAAAGACAATGTTGTGATATAATAATATAAAAAATTCTGTAAAGTGACTTGAAGGAGCGTAATATGTTTGCTATAGAAAGACAGAGCAAAATAAAGGAAATATTGTTTAAAGAAAAGAGGGTTGATGTTTACGAGCTAAGCCAAAGATTTTCAGTTACCGAAGTTACCATTCGCAGGGATTTGGATAAGCTTGAAAAGGAAGGGTACTTAATAAAAACATATGGGGGAGCAGTATTAAAAGAGGATTATTCGAAAGAAATTGAACCCTATGCTGAGGATGATACCAATGAAGAGAAAAAACTTATAGGAAAGATTGCATCCCAGATGATACAAAACGATGAAGCCATATATTTAGGCCCTGGTAAAACCTGTCTTGAAATAGCAAAAAACATTAAAAATAAAAAGATTACGGTAGTTACAAATGATATATCCATAGGGGCAGTGTTAAAGGACAGCGCGGGTATTAAGGTAATTATTACAGGCGGTGACTTAATTCACTCAACGGGCACGCTGGTTGGTGAGTTTGCTCTGAATACCCTTAAAAATATATTCATTAATAAAGCCTTTATAGGTGTTAAAGGCATTCATTTAGAATCGGGTTTTACTGTAAACAGTCATGAAGAGGTAAGAATATTTCAGGAAATTAAAAAGATATCCAATGAAATAATTGTCGTTGCCGATTATACCAAGTTTAATCATACTGCCTTTGCAAAGCTTGGTGATATTACAATGTCAAAAAAGATAATTACCAATAAGGAAATACCAAATAAATATAAATCATTTTTCTTTGAAAACAACATAAAGCTTTATACCACTTATGAGTTTAAATAAAAACCATTCCTAATTAAAATGTCAGGAAAGAGGTAATAGCAGTGTACAGCTTTTTGGAAATGAGGAATATAACAAAGTTTTTTAATGGAAACAAAATCCTGGATAAATGCAGCTTTTCTGTAAAGCAGGGGGAAGTTCATGCACTGGTAGGTGAAAACGGAGCGGGGAAATCAACTCTGATGAAAATACTGGCCGGTTTGTATACACCCGATGAAGGTGAAATTCTGATAAATGGCAAAAAGGTCAGTATTACAATACCCAAACATGGCCAGAACCTGGGTATAGCAATGATATATCAGGAAGTAAGACTATTTTCAGATTTAAGCATAGCCGAAAATATTTTTATAAACAGGGAACCTTTAAAATCTCCAAAATTTCTTCGCCTGATAGATTGGGACAGAGTTTATTCCGAAACCCGAAAATATATGAAACACTTTTCTCTTGATATAAATCCTCACACTCCGGTTAAAAGCCTTAGCGCCGGCCAGTAAAAATTTGTCGAGATTATTAAAGCCCTGTCTCAAAATGCAAACATAAAAATCATGGACGAGCCTACCAGTGCTCTTACCGAACAGGAAATTGACATATTGTTTGATGTGATTAAAGCTCTTAAAAGCATTGGAAAAACTGTGATTTATATATCCCATAGAATACAGGAAATTAAAAGGATAGCAGACAGGATTACAATAATCCGCGATGGAAAGATTATACAGACCAGAGACGTAAAATCGGTTGATATAAATACCATTATTAAAGCTATGGCAGACAGGGAGGGTGATGACCGTTATCCGAAATTGAATGTAAAACCCGGACCTGTTATATTTTCGGCACGGAATATTAGCTTTGAAGGCAGAATATTTGATGTAAATTTTGATGTAAGGAAGAGTGAGATATTTGGAATTACCGGATTAAGCGGTTCGGGCAGAAGTACTTTGGCAAGGGTACTGTTTGGAATTGATGGCCCGTACAACGGGTTAATTGAAATAAACGGGAAAAAATTAAAAGCTGTAACACCGAAGATTGCCAAGAAAAATGGTCTATGCTTTGTAACAGGTATAGGAACAGGAGAAGGTTTAATTAACAATATGGACATATCAAAAAATATCACTATAACAGATTTGCTGCGCGTTTCAAAGCTGGGCATGATAGATAACGGCAGAGAGTTCCATTATGCAAGGGATTATATAAAGAGACTTGAAATTCAGGCATCTGAAAAGGACATAGTTGATAACCTGAGTGGTGGAATGCAGAAGAAGGTAATTTTTGCAAAATGGTTGTTTACAAATGCCAAGATACTGATAATTGATGAGCCCACAGCGGGTATTGATATAGGCTCCAAAGTTGATATATACAACATTATTAACGAATTCCTTTCGGGTTCTTCAATAATAATGATCTCTTCGGATTTTTCCGAAATTATCGGAATGTGTGACAGAGTTGCCGTAATGTATAATGGCAGGATTCAAAAGATACTTCAGCGGGATGAATGTACTCAGGAGAAAATACTATATTTTGCTTAAGGAGGAAAATAGTATTGACTTGAATGGCTTCAGAGTTTATAATAAAAACACGAAAGAACATAAACGAAATAAAAAAAACAAAATAGATAATAAATATAACAGGATGGTAGGATAATGTCTGATTATGTTCTTGAAATGAAAGGGATATCAAAATCATTTCCCGGGGTCAAAGCACTGGACGGCGTTAATTTTCAGTTAAAGTCCGGTGAAACACATGTCATAATGGGTGAAAACGGAGCAGGCAAATCAACATTTATCAAGATTATTACCGGGGTACATACCTTAGACGAAGGCGAAATTTACTTATACGGTAAAAAGGTTAATATTAAAACTCCAAGAGATTCTCTTAATTTGGGCATTGCTGCAATATACCAGCACAGTACCGGTTATCCCGATTTAAGTGTCACAGCGAATATTTTTATTGGTCACGAAAAAATTAATAAATATTCCAAGACAATATTATGGAACAGAATGCATAGCGAGGCTGAAAAATATCTGAAATCACTGGGGGCCGACTTTGATCCAAGGGTTCAGCTTGGAGCCTTAAGTGTTGCACAGCAGCAGATTGTTGAAATTGCCAAGGCGCTGTCAACCAATGCAAAAATAATTATTATGGATGAACCTACAGCTGCTCTTACCAAAAGAGAAAGCGAGAAGCTTAACAAAATAGTTGAACAGCTGAAGGAAAATGGCACTTCGATTATATTTATTTCACATCGTTTTGAAGATATGTTCAGAATAGCCGACAGAGTTACCGTTCTCCGTGATGGAAAATACATTGGAACCTGGAATAAAGGCGAAATTAACAGTAACGATATAATTCTGGCTATGGTCGGAAGAGAGATTAATCAGATCTTTCCCCCCATTGACAAAGAGAATATAGATGAGTGGAAGGATATATACTAAAGCAAAATACAGGTTAGATGAAAAATCCCCATATGGGTATCCACCCTGCCCATTGGGGATTTTCTGATTTAATCAGATTTTCTTAACCTGTTTTTAAAATTAACAATGGATAGTGACATGTAGTTTACCAGAATTATTATTAAAATATCGAAGGTGTAATTAAACAGAAAAAGCTGTTTTGCAGTATCTGCCCTGCCATTGCCCAAATATGGCATTGGAAACTGAAAAATTCCTATGGTTGCAATAGCCAATACCAGTTCAATTCTAAGTTTGTCGGAATTTTTTTGTGCTTTAACATATTTTCCAAACACGACAATCAGGAAAATAATGTAATAAGATATGATGAACAGAAGTTTTTTAGGGAAATATTTGCTTCTTATTTCAGACCAGAGGGTGAACCTGCTGAAAAAATACGTATATTCTTCAACATCTGTTTTCTTATATTTTCCAAGAAAATTTGCCGTTGTAAAGCTTTGGGAGGCTGTATATTCCATACCCTGAATAAGCCTTTTAGGGTTCTTAAGATAAAACCTGATAATTTTTAAATTGCTTATTTTTAGGTTGAACTCTTTCTTGGTAATATCCGACCATGGCGCGTATTTTTTATATTCATTTTCAGGCAGATAGGCATGTTTTCCTGCTTCGACTGCCATGTCAGTGCTAAGGCCAAGTACCTGAAGATCCCTTTGCGGATTATCCGAATCCATTAATATGCCATAAAACACCGAGTTGTATTTGGTATCCACACCACAGGTTCTGTTTATCTGGGCAAAAAAGCCCAATGTATAAAAAACAAGCAGGATAATGGGTATTAAAGCATTTTTAAAAGATTTACCATAATATTTTTCTGTTTTGTTTCCGTATTGTGTACTATATTTAAGCAAAAAGGTGCGTACGATCATAAAAATTACAAAAGGCAGTGCAGTTATGCACTGTATCTTTGAACCAAGAAAAAGAAAGGATGATATAACAACAAGAAAAATATCTTTGTTGCCTGTTGAACGGGTTTTGTTTGAAACATTAAGGATTGAAGCTATAAACAGTGTAAGTCCAATTATCATCATTGGTTCACCATAAAGGCTGTTAAACCAGACGAGGTAATTTCCGTCCAGCAAAATAAAAAGAGAAAGAAAAAAATTAAGAATAATTACAGGTTTACTGCCAGGCCGGTACCATTTTATACATAATGTTAAAGCAGTTATATACATTATTGCATAGATAATTGCCAATATCTCTGTATTGAAAAAATTAAATCCGCCAATTCTGCACAGAAGTTTTGCAGCTGTAATGGGATAAATCATGCTTGTTGTAGGAATTATACCGAAAAATCTTAAAGGATTAATGGGTGTCATGATATATTCCGACTTAACATATTTAAAAAAAACCAGGTCCCGATCCTCTGCCAGGATTTCTTTTTCTTTAAGTCCTGTGACATCCAAAACACGCTGAAAATCTCCCTGATCTGCAACCCCGGGTCTGGGCGGGATGAAAAGAACATATGTCACTATGATTACCGAACATATTAAAAAAAGTATAGTACTAAATTTGGTGAAATATTCTTTCATAACTATTTGAACTTTCTCAAATAATAAATCCGAAATCTTCTTTAGTCTTTCAATAAGCTTTGGTTATTATACAGCAGCAGATTTCATTAAACATAATAAAGGAAAGGTGTGTAAATGAATGAATGCAAATTCCGAAATGCTTAATTTTATTTATCAGAATTCACAGATGGGTGTAAGAACTATTGAACAGCTTATGGATATTGCAGAAGATGACGAATTTAAAAAGCATTTGAAAGCCCAGTATGACGAGTATCAGGCCATTCATAATGAAGCAGCGTCACTGCTCAACAAGCATGGCTATGATGAGAAGGGAATTAGTGCATTTGAAAAGTTAAGGACTTATCTTATGATTAATATGCAAACCCTTACAGACAATTCATCTTCTCATATTGCTGAAATGCTTATTATAGGCAGCAACATGGGTATTATTGATGCAATAAAAAACTTAAAAAGGTACCAGGGTGTGGAGAAGGAAATAACAGAACTTATGGAAAGGCTTTTAAAATTTGAAGAGGATAATGTTCAGCAACTAAAGAAATTTTTGTAAAAGTATTTTTTCTCCAATTATTGTTGCGGGAAGACAATAAATAGGATAAACTGATAATTAGCAGGACTTACCGGTATTTTACAGCCTGTGCAGGTAAAAATCAAAATAATGGGTGATTGTATGGAAAAATGGTGGAAAGAGCGAGTATTCTACCAGATTTACCCCCGAAGTTTTCAGGATACCAACGGTGACGGTATTGGAGATATTCAGGGAATTATCAATCATCTTGACGAACTAAAGGATTTAGGCATCGGGGCTATTTGGCTAAGCCCTGTTTACCCTTCTCCAAATGCCGATTTCGGGTATGACATAAGTGATTACTGTGACATTAATCCTGAATACGGAACCATGGCCGATATGGAGCGCCTTATTAAGGAAGCTGATAAAAGGGATATAAAAATCATTATGGATCTTGTTATTAATCACACATCTGATGAACATCCCTGGTTTCAGCAGAGCAGAGATAAATCAAGTCCCTACCGCGACTATTATATCTGGAGACCGGGCAGGAACGGTAAACCGCCTAACAACTGGACAAGCTTTTTCGCCGAAGATTGTTGGGAATACGATGAAAAAAGCGGCGAATATTATCTTCATCTTTTTTCCAAAAAGCAGCCGGATTTAAATTACTATAATCCTAAGGTTCTGGAGGAAGTTAAGAACATACTGAAGTTCTGGCTGGACAAAGGCATTTCAGGTTTTCGCTGCGATGTTATAAATCTTCTTTATAAATCATCCCTGGAAGACGGTAAAAAGAGATTGGCCCTTACAGGAAGCGAATATTACATATCCCAGGAAGGAACTCTTGAGATTCTTCGTACATTAAGACGTGAAATCTTTGAGCCATATGAATGTTACACTGTTGGCGAAACGGTTTTTGTGACACCCGAAATGGGTAAAAAGCTTTGTGACGGAGCTTTGGATACCATCTTCTCCTTTGAACATATGGAAGTTGATCAGTTTTATGTAAAGTGGTTCAAAAGAAAATTTCATGCTAAAAGGTTCGGCAAGGTTATTTCCAGGTGGCAAAACACCCTTGATTGGAATGCAAACTACCTTGAAAACCATGATCAACCCAGAAGTATCTCGCGGTTTGGTGATGAAGGCGAATTCTGGGAAGAGTCTGCAAAGATGCTGTGTGTTTTACTTCTGACCTTAAGGGGAACTCCGTTTATTTACCAGGGTCAGGAAATAGGTATGACAAACTTTGATTTTACATCCCTGGATCAGATAAAGGATGTGGAATCTCACAATGTTTACCGCCTTGCAGAGAAACTTCATATTCCAAAAAGGATACGCTGGAATATGATTAAAAAAACCACCCGGGACAATGCACGCACTCCAATGCAGTGGAGTGACGAGCCCAATGCAGGTTTTACCACCGGTACACCGTGGCTTATTGTGAACCCGAACTATATCCGCATTAATATGAAGTCCCAATTAGACAACCCAAATTCAATCAGGAATTTTTATAAAAGGATGATTGGAATCCGCTCACAAAGCGAAATATTGAAGTTCGGAAGTTTCGAGGCCATTGAAACCAGGGAATATCTTTTTGCATATAAACGTACATATAATGAACAAAGCCTTGTTATAGCCCTTAATTTTTCACCCGTTGAGCAAAAATTTAAATATAGCGGAGAAGTACTTTTGTCGAATTACGCTACAGAGGTCTTCAATGGCGTATTAAAGCCTTATGAGGCAGTTATAATTAAAGCCTGACCGGGCTGATTATATAAATCTGTTGGGGGGGTGGCCTTTGATTGATTTTAAGGACGGTCTTTTCATGTTAACCACCGAAAACACCAGTTACTGGTTCAGGGTAACCTCTTTCGGGCACCTGGAGCATATTTATTATGGGCCCAGGTTAAAGGAACAGCCACCAGAGGCACTTGCGCTTAAACGAACCGCTGTTATTGGCTCCAGCGTTTATTATGACCCGTCGGATACTACATACTGCCTTGATAATCTTTGCCTTGAATGGTCGGGTATCGGAAGGGGGGATTTTCGCCATTCACCTGCTGAAATAAAGATGCCCGATGGAACATTTACCTGTGACTTCAAATATGTGTCCCATAGAATAATTAATGGTTTTATACCTATGGAGACCCTGCCGTCGGCATATGGGACGGAATCCGAATGCGCAGCTCTTGAGTTAACCCTTAAAGATGAATCTAATAATGTTATTCTTTTAATGTATTACACTGTCTACGAAAAAGCTAATGTTATAATCCGCCGTACAGTATTGAAAAACAATAATGACAAGCCGCTGACTATCAGACGCCTGATGAGTTTAATGCTGGATTTACCCGATCGTAATTTTAAAATGGTAACTTTTAATGGCGGATGGATTAAAGAAACAAATCGCCAGGATTTCCCCCTGAACTACGGCATATTTGTCAACTCTTCCACTACCGGAGCAAGCAGTAACCGTCATAACCCGGGCTTTTTGCTTGCCGGGCGCGATGCCACCGAGCAGCACGGATATGTTTACGGCTTTAACCTGGTATACAGCGGAAACCATTACGGCGCGGTGGAAATGTCAAATCACAGGATTGTGCGGGTTAACCTGGGCATTAATCCCCATTGCTTTGAGTGGACGCTTAAAAAAAATGAGTCCTTTGAAACTCCCGAGGCAATAATGACCTTCAGTTCCGATGGTTTTAACGGTATGAGTCAAAACTTTCACGATTTCGTGAACAACAATATTGTGCGGGGGGACTGGAAGGGAAAAGAACGTCCGATAATTATAAATACATGGGAATCCTTTTTTTTTAAATTTAATGAACGTAAGCTTCTGAATTTAGCCCGTCAGGCAAAGGAACTGGGAATTGAGCTGTTTGTCCTTGATGATGGCTGGTTTGGACAAAGAAATGATGATAGCGCCGGGCTTGGCGATTATACCGTAAATCCAAAAAAATTCCCCAGAGGACTTTCTCATTTTGCAAAAAAAATCCGGAACATGGGTTTAATGTTCGGGATATGGTTTGAACCTGAAATGATAAATCCCAACAGTGATTTATATCGCGCACATCCCGAATATGCGGTCAAAACTCCGGGTAAGGAGCCTACGTTCGGGCGAAATCAGCTGGTATTGGATTTATGTAACCCTGATGTAAGGGATTATATAGTTGAAAATGTATCAAGAATTCTCGATGAAACCAAAGCCAGCTATGTGAAATGGGACATGAACCGCCATATCAGTGATGCCTTTTCCCCGTGCATAGAAAATCAGGGAGAGTTTTTCCACAGATATATAATGGGCTTGTACGAAATCCTTGAAAGGATTTTTAAAACCAGACCTCATATACTTGTTGAAAGCTGTTCAAGCGGTGGAAACCGGTTTGATCTTGGGATGCTTTGCTATTCTCAGCAAATTTGGGCTTCCGACAATACCGATCCTGTGGAACGGCTTAAAATACAAAGCGGGTTATCCTATTTATATCCACTGTCCGCTATCGGAGCCCATGTATCTGATGCTCCGCACCAGCAGACTCTTAGAAATTCACCGCTCACTACAAGGTTCAATGTATCCTGTTTTGGATGCATGGGTTATGAAATGGATTTAAAGTACCTGTCCCCGGTTGAAAAGAAAGAGATCAAAAGGCAGATTGATTTTTACAAAAAGCACCGGATCAATTTTCAGTACGGGCGCTTTTACAGGCTTCCTGCGCAAAAAGATAACAAGTTCCACTTCCAGTGTGTCTCCAAAGATGGTTCTGAAGCTATAGCCGGCTTTTTCCAGACTCTGGCGACATCCAGCGAAAGTTTTGATTTTCTGCCATTAACAGGGCTTGAACCCGATACAAGGTATGAAATAACAACTTATCCCCAAAGCCTGTTTTTGAAACGCTTCGGAGGGCTGGTTAAGCATATAATGCCATTTACATTGGACCCAGAAGGGGTTATACTTCGCACTGCAAATAAATTCCACTGTTTAACAGACTGTATTGAGAAATACGCGGGATATGGAGACATGTTAATGTCGGGCGTGATTCTTAACAATCAGTTCATGGGAAGTCATTATAATAACCAAACACGCCTGTTGGGGGACTTTGGTTCAAACCTTTATATTATAAAGAAAACTTAAACCAGGGAGGTTTCAATATGAAATCCATGCAAAAACGTAACCAGTTTACTTTTGGACTCGGAACCATAGGAAGGGATATGCTGTATTCTCTTGTGAGCATGTATTTAATGTTTTACTTAACAGACATACTGCAGCTTCCCGATTCTACATTATGGTGGCTGACAGGTATTTTGCTTGCAGCCAGGATTTTTGATGCTGTAAATGATCCGATCATGGGCGTGTTTGTTGATAATACTCAAAGCAGGTTTGGAAAATTCAAACCCTGGATTGCAATTGGCGCTTTATTGACCGGGGTTTTTACAGTACTTATATATACCGATTTCGGATTTCGCGGGACACCATATCTTATCTATTTTGCTGTTATCTATTTTTGTTGGGATATAAGCTTTACCGCCAACGACATAGGTTACTGGTCAATGCTTCCGTCATTGAGCATGGATCAGAAAGAACGCGAGAAAATTGGCGCTTTTGCCCGTATTTGTGCCAACATAGGTCTTTTTGGGGTAGTTGTAGGTATTGTGCCTGTAACCCAGGCCTTAGGGAATTATTTCGGAAACATGACTAAAGCGTATTTTGTTTTTGCGGTTGCCATTACAGTAATAATGTGGCTTGGTCAATGCATAACACTTTTTGGAGTTAAAGAGCTTAAAGGTGTTTTTAAGGAAGAGAGCACAACAACCTTTAAAGGTATGTTTAAGGCAATTTTCCATAATGATCAGTTGCTTTTCACCACAATATCTATGGCTCTGTTCATGATAGGTTACACCACTACAACAAGCTTTGGGTTATACTTCTTTAAGTATGCCTATGGCGATGAGAACATGTATTCGGTCTTTGCCCTGATACTTGGGGTTACGCAGATTATTTCGCTGGCAATATTCCCGCTGTTCAGCAGGCATTTCAACAGAAAGAAGCTTTATACCGGCTCAACTGTTCTTGTTGTTCTGGGCTACATACTGTTTTTCTTCTCTCCTATGGATATGAAATTTATTGGCACGGCGGGAATTCTGGTTTTCCTTGGTCAGGCATTTATTCAGCTTTTGATGCTTATGTTCCTTGCAGATACAATCGAATATGGCCAGTGGAAACTGGGCAAACGCAACGACAGCGTTACACTGTCCCTTCAGCCCTTTATTAATAAAATAGGCGGAGCAATAGCCAGTGGGATAGTAGGTGCAACGGTGATAGTATCGGGCATCAGCAGTGCCATATCGAAAACAGATGTAACAGAAGAAGGGCTTCTTATTCTAAAAATGTCGATGTTTGTTTTGCCATTAATATGCATAGTTGCAGGATATATAGTCTACAGGCATAAATACAAAATTGACGAAAAAATGTATAAACAGATTATATCTGACCTTAAAGAACGTGGGGATATAAACCTGGAAGAATAAAGCCAAACTTCTAACAGGCTGGTATTACTGCTTTTTCAATAAGAACTTATTTTAAGCATGATATCTTTTTTGTTAACAGAATGTAAAAAATAAAGTTTTACTGGTAATCTATCAAATTTACGTATATAATGTACATATTGTGTAATTTTAAAACCAAATTTCAATTGACGGGGGTAGATATTTTGCCTGAAAAAGTGAAGAAAAAAATGGCTATAGATATGAAAATTTTTATAGTTGTGTGCATAGTTGTAGTACTGATATTGGGTGCTGCGATTGTATACATTGTAATGCCTAAGGATATTGCAAAAGTTAAAAACAACAGGGTTACAAACTCAGAATTTACCTACTATTACTCGATGAGTTATCAGCAGCTTTATTCTTATTATCTGATAGGTCAGTTAGATGAACAAACACTTGTTGAGCTGGCAAAACAGCAGGCTTTGAGTCAGGCTGTTGAAATTGAATACCTGCTGCAGGAAGCTGAGAAAGAAGGTTTTACTGTAAGCAAGGACGAAATTGATGAGGCATGGAATGAAGTTGATTCCTCTTTAAAAACCACTGCCGCCGAATACGGGATTTCAATGAACACATTAAGCAGGCAGTATTTTGGAGTAAAGTACAATCAGGCAAAGAATATATTTAAAGACAGCGTTAAGGCTCAAAAATATTACGAAAAGTTAATCAGCGACATGCAGGCTGATGAAGAGGAATTAAAAGCATACTATGAAGAGAACAAAGAATCTTTTGACTACAATACCGTACGGCATATACTAATCAAGGTTGATAAAAATGCTGAGGATTCAGTAGTTGAAGAAAAGAAAAAGACAGCCCAAAGTATTCTCGACAGAGTAAATAACGGCGAAGATTTTGCAGAATTGGCAAAGGAATACAGCGAAGATACTGGTTCTGCCGAAAATGGTGGCTTGTATGATGTTAAGAAAGGCCAGATGGTTCAGGAATTTGAAGAATGGACATTTTCTCATGAAGTTGGCGATACAGGGCTTATCAAAACTGTTCATGGCTTCCATGTAATGAAGCTGGAAGGTATTACTAACACATTTGATGCTTTAAAAGATACCGTTGCGAATTCCTTTAAAATAAACAAATATCAGACAGCATTACAGGAAACTTTAAGCAACGGAGAATACCAGGTTGAAATTAAAGATGCATACTATGAGTTTACAGGAATGTAATTAAACAAAAAGGGCTGCAAAACCTGCAGCCCTTTGCAATACAAGTCATAATCCAATGAACTGCATGGAAACGAGGATGTAAATACGGCAGGTACATGGGATAGAAGCCTTATGTTTCATGTCAAAAGGTGTACCACGCATTGTTAACAGTCTTGCAACTGCAAGCCTTATGTACGCTTGTTCAATAAAGCAAAAATATATAGATGAAGAAATTGTCTGCCAGGGACAAAAAGATTATGATGTGTAAGAGAGCAGTTCAAATACATAGAATACAATTATCATTATAATTAAAACTTTAAATTTAAGGGCAGGAAACCTGCTCTTTTTTTTGTAAATGGAAGGTCGGCTATTCAAATAATGGATAGCCTCCTACCCTTATGTTTATTGCCCAATCATTCATTTCTTTTATTACCTTTTTGGAAATGCTTATACGCTTTATATATATTTTTTGGATACTTAAGTTTGCTTTTTAATTCTTTTTTATCTGAATCTATGTTAATTGCAAATTATGTTTGATTTTTACATATGAAAATTAGTGCAAAATAGATAAAATAGAATAAGATTATTGAAAAAAAATGATAATATTTCACAAGGAAATTTCACT
>ERZ773359.1157-NODE-1157-length-37083-cov-9.224074_pt1 | contig 37083 bp, 28 predicted proteins | sample MGYA00374955_ERZ773359 | MGnify/ENA primary metagenome ERZ773359 (study PRJEB29098, sample SAMN04486028) | biogas fermenter metagenome | study: EMG produced TPA metagenomics assembly of the Biogas fermentation microbial communities from Germany - Plant 4 DNA1...
TCAGTTTCCTCTCCGTCAGTTTCCTCTTCAGGTATTTCCGTTGCTACCACTATCTCTACAGGACGTCCTATTAACCTATCCTCCGAGTCAACAGATATTATATTTAAATCGTCACCTACCTCGGAATATAAAAATTTAACAAAATTATTTAATTCAAACTCCGATTTAGAAAGACTTTCTAAAAATAACTGCTTCGACTGAATTTGATTTTTCATATTATTAATTGACCTTTCTAGGTTTTCTACTACTTGTATCTTCTCTTCTGTAACTTTTATGTCTTTATACATTTTGTAGTTTAAAACCCCTAAGTATATTAAATATCCTATAGGTATTAAGGCTACTAATACTGCTACCTGCCTTACTAATCTCATAATCTCAGCTGCTTTAAATTCTGAGGGCATTAAATTCAATTTTTTCATTATTTAATAACCCCCTTTAAAGCTAACCCTAAACACTGTCCGTAAAGTCCATCCAGACTTGTGTTACTATTATTTATCAGTTGAAAATTATCCTCATTTATAGATGATATTATATCAATTAATTCTATTTCCTTTTTTGAATAATTCTCTAACTGCGACTTAAACCCTTTAATTAATGAACCCCCACCCATTAGTATTACTTTATCAGGGTTTAGCTTTAATTTTAAATCAAAGAACTCTATATTTTTAGTTATCTCTGTTATCAGCTTATACATTGCCCTATCTAACTCGTCAAAATAGTCGTCTTCTATTATTCCTAATGAATCAAATATGTCGTATATCTGTATGGGTAAATCTTCTCTCTGTGTACCTACCTTATTTATAAGCTCTTCGCAAATATTTAAAGGTATATCTACTTCTTTTCTTAAATCCTCTATTACATTTTCAATACCATAGTTAATTTCTCTCATAAATATAGGTGAACCTAAATGTAATAGCATTATTCTAATACTCGTGCGGCCTACGTCCACAAACATTTTTGTTTTGCTTTCATAATCATTATCAAATAATAATGATACATAGTATAAAGGTGTAAGGTTCGTTTCCACCTCCACTATCTTATATCCACTCTTCTTAAACTCTTTTACAATATTATTTACTAACATTTTTGGAACCGATGCTAAAAATACTGTATTGTAAGTCTCTTCCTCTGTAACTACCTCATTAAAACTTGCGTAATCCATACAATGTGTTTTATCTGTATGTGTTGGGAAAGATTCTACAAATTCGTTTTTCATGTACTCCTTTAACTCTTTCTTGGTCATCTGAGGTATCTTTTCAAACTTGGTAGTCAATAATTTCGAAGGGAATACTATAGTTATTTTCTTACTTTTCACATTGTTTTCTTTGAAAGATTTAACTATAGCGTCTACTAAACCTGTTAAATTCGTCACATCTTTATTTGATATAAAACGACTAGCCCCCTCTAACGTATATGCTTTTAATACTTTTATCTTTCTGCGAGATTGAGCTATTTCAAATATCTTTATTGAATTTGTCCCAATGTCTAATATTATTCTCCCCGCAGATGATCTTTCTTTACCAATTAGCGCCAAATTTTTGCACCTCCAATTTATATCTCACTACATTATCCTAAAAGTTTACTAACCTTTGAACCTCTTCTATTGTTGTTAAACCTCTTAAACATTTCTCAAATCCGTCTTGTTTAAGAGTCCTCATACCATTCTCTACAGCTTTCATGTGAATTTCGTAAGGTGATGCGTTTTTAGATAATAATATCTTTATATCGTCATCAACTACTAATAATTCGTGTAAAGCTATTCTTCTTTTATATCCAATACCTTTACAATTTTCACATCCAGTACTTCTATACAATATAACTTTTTCGTCCTCTCCTAAACCAAACAGTTTTCTGTATCTACTACCTTTTTCTAGTTCATATTCCTCTTTACAATCATCACATAATCTTCTTACTAATCTTTGGTTTAATACTGCTAATAAAGAATCCGAAATCATATATGGCTCTAATCCCATATTAACTAATCTTGTCAATGTACTTGCCGCGTCATTAGTATGGAGTGTTGATAATACCATATGCCCTGTATTTGCTGCCTGAACAGCTATATCAGCTGTCTGCTTATCTCTGATTTCCCCCACAAGTATCACGTCAGGGTCCTGTCTTAGTATAGACCTTAATCCAGTCTCAAAAGTTAATTTTGCTAAAGGATTTACTTGAACCTGTGTTATATCATCCATTCTATATTCTATCGGGTCTTCTATGGTTATTATATTTTTAGTAACACTCTTTATCTCATTTATAGCTGTGTATAATGTAGTTGATTTACCACTACCAGTAGGCCCTGTTAAAAGGAATATTCCTACTGGATTATTTATAATGTTAATAAATTTTTCTTTAGTGTCAGGTAAAAATCCTAAATTATCAACGTCCAACTCAAAACTAGTTTTATCCAAGAGTCTTATAGTTATCTTCTCACCATATTCAGTAGGTAAAGTTGATACACGTGCGTCCAGTTGTCTGTCACCTGCGTCTAACTTTATTTTACCATCCTGTGGTCTTCTTGATTCCGCTATATCCATTTCAGCCATTGTCTTTATTCTTGTAACTATGGCTGAATGTGCGTTTTTTGGTAAATCTTTTATATGGTGTAGAATACCATCTATCCTATATCGTATTTGTATTCTTTCAGGTTTAGGCTCTATATGGATATCAGATGCAAACATTTCTGATGCTTCTGCTAGTAGCTTATTTACAGTTGTTACTACTGGTGAGTTCTCGTTTATCTCATTTATGTTATAACTTGCTTTCTCATAGGTTTCTCCCCTAACTTTATCTAAACCCATGTTTATTTGACTTCCACCTATATTTTCTAATAACCATCTATCTAGCTGTTCGTCAGATGCTAAAACATACTCAACTGGTAACATAAACTTTGATTTAATATGGTCTTCTAAGGTTACGTCAAATGGGTCCGCTACTATTATCTCTATACTCGTATCATTCAACCTATAAGGTATAAATCTTTTCATAGTTAGGTAGTAATAGTCGAACTCTTTTAATAATTCCTCGTCTATCTCTATCTTTTCTAAGTCTACATATCTAAAACCTAATTGCTTAGATAATAGTTTTAATTTTTGCTCCTCAGTTATATACCCTAGTTCTACTAAAGCCTGCCCTAGTCTTAACTTATGTGAATCTTTATATTCCAAGGCAGTTTTTAACTGGGCCTCACTTACAGCTCCCTCGTCTAACACCACATCTCTAAATCTTTTTTGCTTTAACATTAAATTTATGCCTCCAATCCCATTTCACTTAGCTGCCTTTTATCTAAATTAAAATCCCCGCTCACATGAAACATAAACAATAAATTATTATGCATACTATCACCTTTGCATAATATCCTGGTGTCATCAATCTTTGCCATTTCAGCATATTCTGGTATACTTACAGACTTATAATTGTCTGAGCAATTTTTATCAGAGCACTTGTTTACTACTAGTATGTTTTTCTGCTCTCCCCATCCCATTTTCTGTAATTTTTTATTAATAAAATCCACACTCACTTTTTGACTTTCTTTAGTTCCGTCAGCTACTACAAATACTGTTGTACTTAATTCTAATATTGTTAATAAGTCATTATCAAATAGTCTGTCAGTATCAATTATTATTATGTCAAAATGTTTCTTAAGGTTGTCTAACACACCTAATATATCGGTTACGCTAGTGTCCTTAATTATTTTTAAATCTCTATTCATAGAATAAATAAATATATTATTTTCCTTATCCCTAAACAAGTTTTCACTCGTACCAGATGTTGATTCCATTTTTTCAAAATTATTATTGTTGTTAACTAAGTAGTTTAAACTTGAAAATTGCTTTACTCTATCAACTACTACTATTCTTTTTTCAGGAAATTGTTTCTTTAAAGCATACCCAGAGTGCAATGCTATTGTAGATTGCCCTACTCCACTATGTGTTGAACATACAGAGAATATCTTAATACCACTACGCCTTGTATAGTCTTTTAATGACTGCTTTAATGTTTCAAATCTTGCTCTGTTTTGTGAGTCGTCTACTTCTACCCCCTCTACACCCCTTAAGGCTAATAGCCAAGATAAATCTTTGCAATCCTTACTACAATCCACAACGGCTATTCCTTTTTCATGGAAGTACATCCAATCCCTAAATTCCATCTTTTCTAAAGTAATTATAATGTCCTCTTTATTAAATTCATAGCTAAAATCTAAGTATTCATCACACAGAAATATCCCTATACCAAAATCACTCTTTATACTATCTAAGCTTCTTACTACTCTTTTTATCTTAATTCCAGTATCTTTTTCTATGTTATCTCTTATTTCTTTCTGTTTTACTCTGTCCGCACAGTATAAAAATACTTCTCTCATCTAAATATACACCCCCAATTTCTCGCTTATCTTGGATTTTAACTCTCCTACCCAACTTGGCACGCTATATTCATTTACCCAAGTCTCTTTAAACCATTCGGGGTTGTTCTTTATAATTACGTCTAACTTACATCCTGTTAAACTTTCAGCTGAGAATGGTATACTGTCGTCCCAGTTCACCATAACCTTTATACTGTTTCTATACTCCTTCACGTCCTCCTTAAATCTCTCCACAGATTTCTTTGTTAAATCTGTTAGTATTATATATAAATCTGCGTCGTCAGCCTCCTCGAATATTGCGATTTCCTCATTATTTTCTATATAACTTCTAATATCATAAATCCTACTTCCAAGAATACTAACTATTTTCTTACCTTCTAGCTTAGCTCGAGATATGTCTAAAGAATTTCCGTTGGTGTCGTTACCAACTTTGTCATTACTTGTTAAATCTTTCTCTGCTAACCTAACTCTATACTCTCCTAACCTTAAATTATTTATTCTCACAATCTCAGCTATTTCTTCCATATGCTTTAAAGTATTATTTCTAATTTCTTCCTCTAATTGCATATTCTTTTCCTTTAATTCCCTTATTTCGTCGGATTTTTCATTTATTATAATTGTTAAATTATTTATCTCTCTATTTAACCTTTGTATTTCTAATACATCAGTATTGTTCTTACGCGCGTCATTTAAAGATTTTATCTGAATATCTAAGTCCATTATCTTTTCGTCTTTTATAATAACTTCGCTCTTTAGTTTAGTATTTTCTGCCTTTAAACTTATTATTTCGTCTAGCTTAGATATGTTCTCATTTGATTTTTGAGCTATTTCCCCTTTTAATCTCTCAACTTCGGCAACTAACTCTTTATTTTCATTTTCTAAAGACTTATTTATACTTCTTAATTCAGCTATTTCAGCAAGTAACTCTTTTTCCTTTTCATTTTCTTTTGTAACGACCTCTGCCTCATTCTTACTCCTAGCCTTTACCTCATTTTCCTTTTTCTTTTTCTTTACCGAGGTATCTCGCGTTATTTCATCAGGTGATTTTATTTTCCCTATATGTAACATATAGGCTATGGCCATATCCTTTAATTCTTGTGATATATTTAATTCATTTAAATTATCTGCTTGTATAATATCTTGATGCACCAGGTATTCTATTGGTATACCATTAGCTAAAGCTTCCTCAACCCTGGCATTTCTTGAAGTTTGAGGCGGTAGTCTTATAAATTTCGCTTTGTAATCTTTTATACTATTTTCGTCTATTATCTTGAATTCATACAACTTACAATTCACCCCTTTTAGCTATTCTCAAATTTTCATTAATAATTCCATTTCCTTACTTCCCATTGGCTTTCCAAATAAATACCCTTGAACTATGTCACATCCATACCTTACAGCGTTATCTAACTGCTCTATAGTTTCTACACCTTCAGCTACGGTGTATAGCCCCATTTCCCGGGATAAATTCACTATGTGTTTTAACATCCTATCGTCTTCGTCCGCTGTCATAAAAGATTTGTCTATCTTTATACCGTCAATAGGAAAATTTCTTATATAATTCAATGTTGAATACCCTGTACCAAAGTCGTCTATACTTATGCTAATCCCCATTTCGGAAATTTTACGCAGTATCTTAACTTGTTCATGTATATTAGAAGGTGCTTTACTTTCTGTTAATTCAATTTCTAACCATTTAGGCTCCAGTCCAGACTCCGTCAAAGCGTCCTCTATATCTTTTAGTATATCACCTTTCTCAAAGTGCGAATAAGATATATTAACAGATACTCTTATTTTCTTATACCCCTTATCTTGCCATTCTTTATTTTGTTTACATGCCCGTATTAAAACATATCTTCCCAATAAATTTATAAAGCCGTGGTTTTCTGCTATTGGTACGAAATCGCTAGGCCCGAAGATACCTAATTCTTTATCCTCCCATCTTGCCAACGCTTCAGCACCAACTAACTCATGAGTTGTTAAGTTATATTGAGGTTGATAAACTATTCTTACCTCATTATTTATTAATGCCTTTTTCAGTCTTTCTTTCTTGACTAACTCAGACCTTAATTCGGCTAGTAATTCGTCTTTCATGTATGCTTTACACATCTCTTTAAATTCACAAGCGCTATCCAAATTTTGCATTATCCCTAGTTCCTTTTCCGAAACTATTTTTAAAATATTCTCTATTCCATTCTCACCTATATTTTTCAAACTGCCGATTGGCTCTCCTACTATTTCTAGTGTCTCTATATCAGTAAATACAACTTTTCCATTGCCGTCTATTACTACATAGTTTTTTAAGTACCCGTTTGTAGTCGCGTCCAATCTTATCACTCCGTTTACTATCTAATTTGTCTAGCGCCTAAGTTATTTACAAGCAACTCGTAGTCATTATCTGATAAATACTGCTTCACGTAGTCTAATGTCAAGTTTCCTTGCTGTATATGCCAAATAACATTATCAACTAAGTGCACACTACCTAAAGCTTTATTTGACCTAAATGTATCTCTAAAACTATTCTTATCGTGTTGTTTTCTTATTAGGTTCGCTATAACGTCGTCTACCATCATAATCTCACATATTGGTACACGACCTCCTTTATTTGATTTAACCAACTTCTGACTCACCACACCCCTTAAAACATTTGATAAGGAAAATCTAATTTGATTCTGTGCGTTATCAGGAAAAACATTTACTATTCTATCTATAGTATCTACTACCGATAAAGCGTGCATTGTTCCGAATACTAAATGCCCAGTCTCAGCCATTATTAAAGCGTTTTCAATGGTAACTAAATCTCTCATTTCCCCCACCTGTATAATATCAGGGTCCTGTCTTAAAGCTTCTACTGTAGCAGTTGCAAAACTACCTACGTGCTTTCCTACTTCTCTTTGGAATATCCTTGCTCTTTTGTCCTTATGAACATACTCTATTGGGTCCTCTATTGTCAGTATATTTACTGCTCTTTCATTGTTTATTTCGTCTAATATTGATGCTAATGTTGTGGACTTCCCACTACCCGTAGCCCCTGTAAATATTACTAGTCCGTCGTGCATTTTTGTAAATCTCTCTATAGACTGTGGTAAATTCAATTCACGTATTGATGGTATTCTCCCGTACAGTAACCTCACAGCTAATGACATTCCTGATATATCCTTAAATGCTTGACATCTGACCCTAATATTTTCTTTCTCTTCTGTAAATGAAAAATCTATGCTGTTTACAGAATGTTCGGTTATGGGCTGTACAAAATTTCCTAAACTTTCTGGTACCGCGATATCTAAAAACTGTACTATAACGTCTCTTGGTGTTTCAATATATTCATTCATAACTACTATTTCACCGTCAATTCTAAACGCTATCTTTTTACCTTCTGTTATGTGTATATCTGTAGCTTTTAGTTTATTAGCATGTTTTATAACATCTATAATCACATTTATCAATCCTTTTTATATTCTATTTTCCATTTTTGTAACTCTCTTATATGTTTGCTCTATGTCTAATGTTATAGCTACAAAATGTGTAAGTGACTTCAAAGGAGATTTATTTAAATCTATAAACAACCCCTACAGGTTTCCCCTGTAATTCTAACTCTTTTTGTAGTTTTAAATTGTCTACTTTTACTAGTACCCCATGTATTGCGTAGTCAGTCCTATTTAGTTTTTGTATAAACTCTTCTATATCTTCTATATCTAGTATATTCGATGTATCTTTCAATATATTAAATCCTAAAGTTCCTAACTTCTTTATTATTTTTTGTTGGTTATTTATATGCCAGTAGCTCCCGTTTTCCATGTTATTAGCTATTATCCTTACTTTGTAGCTATCCTTTATTTCGTCTCTCAATATTCTTATTAATTTCTCGTTTATGCTCTCGCTTAAATCTATTTCCTCTAATTTTAAAGTCGCATACCCAAGTACAATAAATGAACTTATCCTCTTTATTTGAGGTACATACTTAGGTACGTCAGTTACACTCCTTATACCTCTTGTTATTTCATAAACTTGACCGTCTTCTCCTCTTAATAGTGCTTTGTGTAGATTACCATAAATATACTCTATTTTTATATCTAGCCCTTTTACCATTTTTTCTACACTCAACACTAATCTGTCAACCCCTGCACTCACCCTCAAATCCTCGCAAAACTCTGCAAGACTTCCGTAACTATACACTTCCTCATATATATTTTCCGTCTCTAATATTGTTTCTAGCAAACTAGGAGGACTGTATTCTTTATCGTAATTTAGTATAGGGATATCTATAATATCCTTATACTTTTCTACTAGTTCTAATAGTTCCTGCTTTTCGGCGTTGTAGGCGTCTTTATCAATTAAGCTTTCATTTTTTATGAAATAATGGTAATCCAGTCTGTTCAATCTCTCAGTTAAATACTCTATCCTTCTTCTTATTTCCTGCATATCTAAGCAATCCCCCCAGCAGTTCCCATTATTCTATCCAGTCTTGCTCGCAGTTCTCCATATAGAAATGATAAGCTGTTGTTCCCTCAGGTACCCCTCGCCTTGCTATGTTTCCTAATAATATCATGTTCTTGTACATTTCCGCGTTCTCTTTAGGCGGTTTAAATTCTCCATTAATGTATGCACCAACTACTTTATGGCAGTTTGAGCATATTAAAATTAAGTTGTTATCATCATCGCTGCCGCCTTGTTTTACAGGAACTATATGGTGTACCTCGTGTATTGCGTTTAGCTCTGGCTGGTTATAACCTATTCCACAAGTTTGGCATGTATATTTGTCTCTTGCTTTTATTCTAGCATAAACATGTGCAGGTAAAGGCTTTCTATCCTTTACGTCTTGTACATTAGCCTCTTCCTCTATGGCTTCTAAGTAAGATTCAGGCAATCCTTGCTCGTTAAATTCTACGTTTAACATCTCTGCTTTCTCTTTCTCTAACTTATCTAGCTCTTTTTCTAACTTCTTAAAGCCTTCTTTTATAGTTCTTTTACCACTTGCTACCTCACCGATTATACCAAATCTATCGAATTGTCTTATATACTTAGCTTTTAGGTAATCACCAGCTTCCATTCCTACTATCTTTTCTATTGTTTCACTTTGGAACGTGTTTTGTTTCCTTTCTATAAACTCTCCAAATTCCATAATCTCAAAGAAATCTAGCTTTTTTATGTTATTACATATTACCTCTAAAAATCTTAATGTTATTTTTGGCCTTGTTTCATCCACTAAACATAATGCTTTTTCGTAGTTTAAATTTTTCAGTGCTTGATATCTTCTAAATCCATGTACTAATAAATATTTACCGTTGAAAGGAATTACGTGTAAAGGTTCTATTAGTCCCCACTGTAGTATTAAACTCTCTAAATCGTCAGTTGAGTTGTTTCTTATTTTTCTAGTCCTTGGAGGTAAATAAATATCCTTTAACTCAATTTCTTTTACGTACATTCTACCGTCTACTTGGAATTTAACAGGTTGTCCTGTTGAGTCATATATTAAATCTCTGTTATCTACGGGAATTTCGGTAGTTTCCCCCTCCATTTTACGCATTATATCCTCGTAACTTTCCCTTACAGGTACTTCAGGGTTCAATAAATCCTCGTCGTTTTCGATTTTCTCTATAATCTCCTCCTCCGAGTAATCCTCAAAGTCATCCTCGAATTCCTCATATAACTCGTCTTCTTCCTCTTCTAAGTTTTCCTCGTCGCTTGAGTTAACCCCAAGTACGTCATAAGCGTCAACCTCTACGTTTTCTGTTTCCTCTAATTCTGCTAAATCTTCCTCAAATTCCACTCCCATAGCTAAGAGTTCCTCTTTACTCATACTATCAAATATACTCTTACTCACATTTAACACCTCAACATCTAATATTTTTTAACTGAGATACCTACTATTCTACCGTCTTCGCCTATCTCCGAAGGCCTTATGTCATAGTCCATTAGTATCTGTCCGTAGTACCTATGGTAGGGTATTTCAGTTACTGCTATTACGTCATAATTACTCAATATATATCTAAAGTTCGTATTTAAATCCAATGTAGTATCATAATCAAACTGCTTTACTTCCAACCCTTTAAACTTTCCTTTTATTTTGCTTTTATTAAGTATATCATCTATCCCCTCGCCCGGTTTAGCTATTACTACGTCATTTATTATACTCAGTTTTTTGTCTAACTGCATTTCTATTGGTCTCATATTAGTATTTAATTTAAATAATACTGCTATAGCCATTCCTATCGAGTCCACCACGTCTAAATCGAAATCAATTAATGGGTAATATTTTTTTACGTATCTTTCTACCTGGGCCTTATCATCCTCAAATCCACTCCAAGGAGTTGGATAAGATAATCTGGATTTCCACTTCATATTGTTTATTGGAAATGCTTTTATACCATTCTCGTAGGCTAAATCCATTAGTAAGTCTCTTATAGATAATAACTTCTGAGTTGTTTCAAAATTTACCCCGCCGAAAACGTCCTCACAGAATAATCTGTTTACCTTATATTCATGTATTAATTCTTGTATCTTTTTTCTAAATTTACTCCTAAATTCAACCATACTTGTTCGTGGTTTCTTCTCTATCCTTAGAGTAGTTACTAACCTACCCTTCTTATCAAATATACACATTCCTGTTTTAGTTGCTTGGTCAAAAAACATACTAGTCGGGTACTCTATTAAATTCTCGCTCTTTGTGGGCTTTTCTTTTACTACCGTAGTACATCTATAGTCTTCGGGCATGTAAAAGAATTTCTGTGTTATTATCACTCCCACACCTCCTCTTTTCAAATTTACAGTGATTCCAATATATTTAATAACCTACTTTGCGTTTCTACTCCTACTAAATAAATATTATCTATGGAGTTACACAAACTCACATATCTATTAAAATCCTCTTTTTTTATTATTTCTAACTTTTTCTCTAATTCTTTTAATATCCAGGGTACAGGGTAATTCTTATCCCTACTTATACTAGCTGGGGTGTATTTAAATAAGTTTTCCTCATCCCTAAAACTTTCGTCGAATATATTCGGTATCTCTATGCCGTAATCCTTTGATAAATCTATTACTGCTCTAGCTTTTGAATATTTTTCGTTACTTCTGCGTACCAAAAAATAGTGCAACTCTATTACAGTCCCACCACGTTCGCATCCGAAACAAAAAAATGTTTCTGTATCACTAAAGTACTTAAATGAGGGTGTTGTCTCGTCATGTAAAGGACAACACACCAATGTTTGGGCCTCCAAATTTACCTTCTTATCTATGTTATCATAGAAATACTGGGGTATATCCAGTTTTTTCTTTATATTTTCTCTTGCAACCCTATACGCGTCTAAATTTAACATTTTAAATCACCTATCTATCGTTAATAGTTGAAACATAACTCCTTTTATTCCTATTACCTCTAAATCAAATTCAGCGTCTTTATTATAATCACTATAATAAAGTATATCCCCTTCCCTTACCTCTGATTTATCAAGACTTAATAGAAATTCCACTACGTCTGCCCTATCTGCTTTATGCCTAAACCTTATCTCATATATATACAAAACTATCACTCCTTATCTACTCTGGTAAATCTGCAAAGAAACATACTCCTAATTTTGCGTATACCTCTCTAGCAGGAAAACCCTCTGTGTGTCGTGATTTCGTACAAATTATCTGAGCCATATCCCTCATTTTCAACTCGTCGTCCGTATAAATTGTCAGTGCTATATGGGCACTCTTCATTACTGAACTTGAGTCAGCTGACCCTAATATTGTACCAACTGTCTCACCCTTGATTAAACTCTTTATTGAATCTCTAGTCAACTGGTGAGGCATTATTAATAAAAATCCTTTGCCTCTAAATGACTGACAAGATGTCTCTAACTTAGGCATTAAGTTAGTTAACATTGTCGTTACACTTTCATTTTTTCTTGACCTTACTAATGAACCATAGTCCAGAACTACCCAAGCAAATTCAAATTTTGTATCCCAAATTTCCTCTAATATATTCTCAATCTCGTCGTCGAATACTGGAGAGGGTACTATCACAAATCTTCCGTATGATTCATTGTTAAATATATCGTACTCTGCCGCCTCTACTAACTCAGCATACTCTGGTGGATATGTTTTCTTAAATATCATATCGTCGTCTACGTCACTACAATTATATTTCTCAACTAAATGTCTAGCTATTATTAACGATAATGCTCTTCTTGGATGACCCTCTAGTGCAAATATAACACCGTTTTCTCCATTTATTATTGCACTATATGCTATATTCGTTGATAACCTCGTCTTACCCCCACCAGGCGGCCCTTGCACTACTAACAATGTACCTCTACCTAATTCACCAATCTCTTCATCTATATATTCCATACCAGTATAGGCTAATCTCTCTATAGCCATGTCCCTGTCTCTATCCTCAATATACTTCTGGTAACCTTCAGGATTAACTAGTAATGAACTTAATTTCTTTTCCCCTAAATTAAACATTTGTTTTATCTTAGCAGACTGTCTTAAATAATAAGCGTCAGCATCCTCAGGCCCCTGTAAGAAATCTTTACCTATCTTCTTTCCCTCGGTATTTATCTTATAACTCTCTACTAATAACTCATTTAGTTTTGCAGCCGTCCATGACTTTATATACAAATCTAAATTAAATTCAAACCTGCTTGAACAAGGGTCTGCATTTGATAATTCCTCATAAGTTAAACAACATATATTTATAAATTCCTCTTTTGAAGTTTCTATATCGTTTATATCTGTTACTATCTCTTCTAAATTTATACTAGGCATATTGATTAACTTTTCTAAATTATTTAATATTATCTGGTTAAAATGCTTGTAACTTAAAATTACATTATAAGTCTTTGCCGCCCTTATCGCCTCATAAATCACAAAGTACTCATTTTTAAATATGTTGAAAGGAACCTTATCCAACATCTTATTTATGTTTGTTCTATATTCCAGTTCTGTTTCTCTATCCAATTTTTCAGGTGCTATCAGAGAACAAAATATCTCTCTCTCCGTTATAGCCATATTATCTAACATATTTTAATCAACCCCAATTTGAAGAATTGCTTTTCTTATTATATTTGTTTCTAGTATTATCCAAGTTTCCATAAGGCGAAGTTATTACTCTTAATCTATAATAATCAACTGGGCTATCCCCAAAATTATTTGTTATAAAGAAATTCGTTAAATCGCTGTCCATATTTAACAACTTCCCTACGTGATTTCTAGATGTTGCTATCGTTGCCAAACCTTTTCTCGCTCTTCTGTCTACTATTATCTTTAGTGACCTTATTGCACTCACATAAGTTGTTTGAGGTATTTTTATAAAACACACATCCGCGTTAGTCAATTTATTCATTATTTCTTGGTCCTCATAATTATATCTTTCATCTGACCCTATTATTATATTATTTAGCTCTAAGGAGTCTAAATAAGGCGCTACCGTCTTACCATTCCTTATTGCCGCATTTAAACAAGAATATACTAAGCTATTCTTACCAAATCCCTGAGGAGCCGTTATTAATAAACTGTACTTTAGTTTTTCCCCAGAATTTATCAAATCATATAATCTTTCAATAGTGTCTAAATAGTAGTCAAAATTTGGATCCTGTTTTATTTCTATAGGTATTCTACTATCATTTTTTATTCTTGTCTTATCAAATGTTAAATCCCTATAGTTTTCTGGGATTACACCCTCTTGTGCAAGTAGTATTTTATCCTCGTCCAGTATTATCCCTTTAGTCCCTACACTACACTCAGGACACTTGTATACTTTCGCATTTTCTATTATGAATGTCTTATCTTTACACTTAGGACAGTTATAAACCTTTTCTTCCCTAAATAAGCTTTCCCCAGCCAATAATATACACCCCCAAACATTTTATAATACATTCTCAATCTGTTTAATTAACTGTCTATATACTTCCTCATGCTGTCCCGTAAATAAACTACTGTGTTCCTCTCTGAAATGTGCCAATTCCTGCATGTTGTACATTTCAGGCGAGTTTAGATATACTAAGAAATGATATGTTCTTTTCTCGTCAAAGTTGTTCCTATCTATACGTCCCATAATTTGATAAGTTATTTGTGGATTTGTAGGTATATCATAGAATATCATTGCTTGTGAACCTACTATATTTATAGCTTTCTTCACATTAGTTATTATGCAATCATAATATCCCTCAGCAAATTCCTGTAGCACTTTATCTCTGCCGTCTCCTGCAGTATTCTCACTACCACTTATTATTTCTACTCTGTAACCTTTTTTCACTAATTCGTCTCTTATTACTCTCTGACTTTCAGTATTATAACAATAAATTACTGGTCTTTCATGGGCTATACTATCAAATAATTCTAATAGTACTCCCAGTTTCGGAACCGTTTTTGTTGTAAATTGAAAATTACTGTCAATAGTCGTTGGACTATTTAATATCTCGCCGTATCTTTGCGTAGTGTCCGCAACAGCCTTCCTCATTCTTTCAGTCATTTCTACTGGATGTAGTATATATAACTTTTCAGGTAAGTCACTACTGTAGTCAGCTTTAGTTCTAGCTATATAATGATATCTTAGTCTATTCCTTAATTCCTCTTGGTTAGTATAATCTGCTATTCTATAAGCAAATTTCATTACCCTTTGGGGTGACACTATTCCCGTTCTCGGGTCGGGCAAATACTCTGTTACAAACCAACTATCTCTCCCGTATTTCACATATCTATCAGTTATAAACTTTTTGGAAGGTATTACACTAGGATTTAATATCTGGAATTGATTGTATATATCCATTATGCTTGTCTCAAAAGTTGATGCATTTAAAAATACATTTCTCTCAAAGTTCATTGCTATCTTATCAGCTTTAGAAAATAATTGTGTCTTATCATTTTTTAATGCACTCGTCTCGTCCATTATCCCTAAAGTAAAATATTCTTGATGGTCAAGATAATACATCAAAAATCCATTTGTTTTTAAACTGTTCCATGATGTTACAATTCCGTCTATTAAAGGGTCCCTTATATCAAATTGTTTTATTTCATTCTCTATTGCTTTAGTTCCACCCTTTAAAGGCACTAAATTAATTCCACACCTTAGATAATCTCTCCGAATCCCACTTACGTGGTTATTATCTGTTACTACAAGTAACTTGCCTATTTTTTCGCCATTCTCAAAGGCTTTCTTCCTTATTTGTGCAAATATTGCGGCTGACATTATTGTTTTCCCTAGTCCAGGTTTATCACCAATAAAAAAGTAGGGATTTATATAAGCCATCCCCACTGCAAGTGTTTGAGCGTCGTATAAAACTATGTCCTCACAATCTCTCTTGAATAATTCAGCAGATGCGGGTATTACATGTTTTAATTTATCCACTTTTCCCATTTGCAGTACTTTCTCTAAGTTATGTATTTGAGAGTCAGTTAAACTCCCTCTCAAATAAAAATTATTAAAGAATATATTTTTTCTAGTTTTTTTCGGTCTCAACTACATCCCCCCTCCTATATTCTACTTATATTATACCTCGGGGTCTATTCATAAAGTCTAAATAAGTGTGTCTTAGTACTTAAGCCAAATAATGTCCCTCATGGTCATCTACAATGGCTATATTAGCTAAGGCGTCTTCTATTTCTTCTTCTGTATAGTATTTTCTAATAATTTCGTGAGGTACTTTTCTTTCCCCGAACTCACCTTCACCATATTTTATTATAAATTCTACTATATCAATTTTTCTCTTAGGTCTCTCTTCTACTTTAGTTCTTTCGCTTACAGGCTCCTCAACTTTAGCTACTTCTTTAACATTTTCTTTAACCATTTCTTCTACCTTTGTGTAATCATTTTTAGGCTTTGTGCTACCTTTCCTTGCCCCAGCCCCCATCATTCCACCTAATCTCATTGGTCTACTGTTTGGTTTTCCTTTATTATTTTTATCCTCTACAAATTCCTCTGTCTCGTCTTCTATTAATTCTACAGGCTCAACTTCTATATCTTCTTCATAGTCGTCTTTATATAGGTCGTCAATATCAAAATATTCGTCCTCTATAACCTCTTGTCTAATTTCCTCTACTTCATAGTGTTCAGGCGTATAGATTTTTACTTTTGGAACCTGTGTTCTTGTACTTGTGCTGTTCCCACTTGTGCTAGTCCCACCTATCGGAGCACCAGCATTTCCACCTAATTTATTTATTACTTCACTTAAGTTTATTTTTGTTACGTCATTAAAATAGTTTCCATTCTTTAAGTCCTCTAACACTTGTTGCCTTCGTACTCTCCAGTTATTTACTACGTTAAATATTGGAAAATTATTTATTATATCGTCATTTATTCTTAAATGCCATTCAAAAGCTATCATTCTTGTTAAGTTCTGTATCTGGAAGTCATTTAAACCCCCTATACCTAATGATTTAATTACTATAGGTTCAGTTAAGAACTCCTCTTTGAATACTGCTGTTCCCTTTTTCTTTGGAGGTATTACTCCAGTAGGTAACATTTCTACTCTTTCTAAATCAGATTCCTTAAGTTTAAACGTAAACTTAACTCCACACTCACTCTCTATGTCTCTAGGTAAATCCCCTGATGTTGTTCTTTGTGAAATCATTACTATTCTTATACCTAATGAACGACACTGCTTTGCAATCTCTTTTGTAACTCTTATATATTCGTCCTTTAAATCTTTACTTTGACTTTCTAAGGATGACAAAACTGCTGCAGTCTCCTCCATTATTACAAATAACCATGGGAACTTCTGTCTTTGTTCAGGGTTATTCCTAAAACTTTTTCTTAACTCAGACCATTTTGATACTCCTAATTCTCTTAATAATTCTGCTCTTCTATTCATTTCGGCTAGTACTTCTCTTAGATATTCAATATACATTTCAGGTCTATCTTTATGATTAAATAAACCTACTACATGAGGTAATCTCGCCATAGCCTCATACTGAACATCACCTTTAAAGTCAAATATAATAAAGCTAGCGTCACCAGGGTGACTTTGTATTATTATGTTATAAATCAGTAAGAACACCGCCCAGGATTTACCCGAGCCAGATGTACCAGCTATTGCTATATTAGTATTTTCGTCCACGTCAAATATTATAGGCGTCTCGTCGTTCTGTAACCCCACCATTATAGGTAACCCATATTTTTCTTCGTCTATAAAATCTTTAAAAGTTTGTATACCAGTTACTGGGTCATAATATCTTATAGCGTCACCCCAAGTAACTACTATATTATTTACTTTCTTTATTCTGAATACAAATATATTTCCATAACTACTCACTGTTATGTCAACATCATTATCTGTTTCGTGAGCTTTAAATTTACTTTCAATTACACTTAAATCTCTGATTACCCTGTCTAATTTCACTATCTTAGGTAATTCAACCTCAAATTTATAATACATTTGGTTTTCTGTTAAAGAATGTACTTTAATTACGTATTCACCAGTAAATGTTAGCTGGCTGTATATTCCTCTTAATCCTTCGTAAATTAAGTAGCTTATGTTATTATAAACTGTACTATTCTTTGGAATACTAGATAATTCTGAGAACCCAGGATTATTACAAAGTATATACTCATTCATGGATAAAACTATGTCTTCTCTTGTATATAAATCTCTATCTCTATATCGTTTTGAGTTTTCAAATGCTTTTAATAAATAATCCTTATATTCTTCTCTATCTTTTGTTGTAACTATATTTTCTGTTATTGGTAATGACTTACTATATTCCCTCTTTAATCTGGCTTGTACCACACCGGGGTCGTCATAATCATCCTCGTCCCCATAGTCAATATCCTCATTATAAAACTCTATGTCCTCGTAGTCGCCGTATTCCTCAAAATCTTCTACTGTATTCTCTGTCTCTACGTAGCTTTCCTCAACCTCTGTTATTTCAGGATTTCCCTTAATTCTTACTTCTAATAAGGATTTTGATACTTTAGACGCTAGTGACATTATTACTGATGCTATAGCTAATTCTTGGAAGTTTACTATGAATTTTATATCTAGTATTATCATTATAGCAGACAGTACACCTATTGCACCAAATAGCATAAAAGATGTATCTAGGAAAGGTAAAATGTCTGATTTTTTTCTTCTTTTTAAGGATTTTATTACGTAGTAAACTAGGTAATAAGGAGCTACCAGTACTTTTCTTATTGTATCCCCCTCTTCGAACTTAGGTGTTATTTCATTACCTTTAGCGTCCTTATCTACCCACCATTTACTATCATCAATATCAATCTGACCACTGTCTAGTAGTTCACTTCTTATATCGTGTAAACCCATAAACCCACTCATGTCTTCAGTATCTTCTAACATTTTCTCTAGTTCGTCTAAACTATAATCCCTTATGTCTTTATTTTTCTGGTCTTCTAAACTCTCAGCGTTCAACACATTTTCAAAGAATTCTTTTCTTATTGGCCTCGGCAATGGTTTCGTTAAATCCAGCATATAAATACCACCTCCTCTTTATATATTTTAAATCATCTTATTTTCCTTAATGTCTTTACCCATAAAATAAACTATAAATAAATTCCATTATTATTTTAAATACTATATCTAAATTCTTTAATACAATAAATATAGAAAATACTATGTATGTTCTATATACTAAATCCATTGGGAAATCTTTTTTAAAAGTAATGGCGTAGGCTGTAGCCATTACTAATAATACTATTATGACTATCAAATCACCACGCCCCTTAAATTTTTATATCCTTGGATAGTACCTCCTCTAGCCAACCATTAAGTCTTTTAGAATAGAATAATAATTTCACTCTTTCATTGGTTATTCTAGTCATTGTTTCGTCATGACTTAAATCTATTACCTCATGGTCATCTTCACTAACTATTTTTCCGCTTATATCCAAATAATCTTTCTGCTTATTATTCTTTAATACGTTTATTACCTCAATTTTAGGGCTATCTATTTGCAGTTTTTCATCGAGTATGAAATCCAATACTATAACAAAGTCATAGTTCTCCAGAAGTCCGTCTAGCTTAGCTGACTTAACCCTATCCATTCTGCCTGTTATTACCTTATCGTCATAATTAACAGTGTCTTTTACACTATCAATATCTTTTAAATCTATCCAATCTTCCCATAGTTTACTTTCAAATCTGTTTACTTCTTTAAATACTACCGTCAGTAACCTTAAATCTTTATTCTTTATAATTTGCCTTAAATATCTACACATTGTGTAAAAATACTTCGGCTCACCAAACATTCTAAAATATATCGTATTCTTAGATGTGCTGGATGTGTAATAAGCTATTTCTTGAGTACCCTCTGTGTAAAACTCATGAAATAGCTTTTGTATTTCCTCGTATGCTTTTTCGGCTTTGTTCACCCTCTCGATATACTCACTTATCTCCTTATTGTGTCTATCCTCCATGTCTCTTATTACTTGTGAATGTGTTTCATAAAATTCCTTGTACTTTATATAATCGTCCTTTATACTGTCATACTTTGCTTTTATGTTTTTAAGATTATATATTTCGCTGTTCAATGCAGATATTTCTTCCATATACCCAGCCACTTCTTTTCTAAGTTCAGATAGTCTATTTAATGTACCATTATTATTTTCTATTAAAGAATTTATCTTATTTTCTAAGGCTCTTATGTGGTCCGTCTTAGTAGCTAAATCTTTTTCCAATAACTCGATTTCCTTTTTGAATTTATCCTCCAATGACTTTATTTTAACCCTGTGTGAATGATTTAGTTCCTCCCTCAATAAATCTATATCCTCTTGTCTAAATACTGCTTCCTTATTTACAACCTCTTTATGCTTTTCAACATAATTTTCTTCTTTGTCTTGTACATCTTTAGTCTTATCTTTTTCAATATTGATTTCTTTGCCTAACTCTTCTATAGCTCGGGCGACTACGTCGTCACTATCCGACTTATCTTCTGTCTTATCTTCTTCGTCTATTTTAGAACTAACCTGTTCAGTTTCCTCGATTTCCCCAGTATTTTCAGCAGTCTCAGCAACGTCCTCATTTTTTTCCTCATATATTTCAGTATCTACCTCTACATATTCCTCTTGAACCTCGTCATTATTTTTAAATCTAATATAATCTAAAAATTTCTTTAAAAACTCACTTTCAAAGTCTAACTCATATAAATTCTTCTCTGTTACTATTCCTGTATCAACAAAAAATTCTAAGGGTATACCTGACTCTATACCCTGCTTTACTCTCTCCCTGGCATAAGTTGTCGGAGGCAACTTTAAATACTTAATCCTATAGTCTCTTATTTCTTCATCTGTTAGCTCTAAATATTGATTTTCAATATTTTCTTTTTTTCTATCCTTCTTTTTAGTCCTACCCGGTCCCATCATTGCCATTCTCAATCAACTCCGATTTAAACCTATATTTTCTACTTACGGGATATTTCAGCAGCTATTTTTCTGAACTCCTCTCGAGCTATATTACTAATATCAATTACTCTCTTTTCTCCGCCCAGTTGTTTATAGTAGTCGTTGTTAAAACTAATTCTACCTAAAACTTTTATCCCGCTATACACATTAGTTTTTAATGTATTTTCTACTAAGTTTTCGTCAACTTCGTACTTCCCAACTCTCGATAAACTCGAGTATTTTGTAAGAACTACATCACTCTTAGTTAGTATACTTTCTGTAAGCATTTCACTAGTTTCAAGCATTTTAGCAAATTCTATATTAAATAAATTGTCTATTGCTCCAGCAGTGTTTTCTGTACATAATATATACTTATCAACTATAATAGATGCTTGAATATGCTTATTTAGTTGCTCTAAAGGAAAATCCAACATTACTATATCATACTTTCCTTTTGCTACCCCTATTAGATTTATTATTTTTTGTGCCGTCTCTAAATCTTCTAAAGTTTTCTCTGCAAAAGGACTACTATAGTATTCATTAGCTCTACTCAATCCCAATAATGCTGTATTATTTTTTACTATTATTCTACATCTGTCTATATTTTCAGGATTACTTAAAGCAAAATAAACCCCTTGTTGAGTGGCTTCATCTACGTTTACATATGTTTCGAACTCATTGTATAAAGATGACTGAAATCTTCTATCGAAATCTAGGTCTATTATTAATACAGTGTTTCCGTTATCTGCAAACGTCTCTGCTAGATTTGCTACTGTAGTTGATATACCGCTGTTCCTGTCCCCAGTAACTGCTATAACACCACTATACTTAATTGGTATAACACTGTTATTTGCGGTCTGTCTTCCAAAAATCTTACCTCTATTAGACGGAGGTGTCATACCTTCCTCTGAGGTATTTGTAAATGACCCCCCTTTATTCTTTCCACCAAATAAACCTAATTTTCCTTTTTTTCGTCCTCTAAGTTCACTTATATCCGTATGCCCGGCTGGCTCCTTGTCCGGTAAATTATTTACATTTGTAAATACTTTTTCCTCTGGTTCATCCTCTACTATATCCTCTTCAACATATTCCTCTTCCGCAGTTTCTTCTTTCTTGCATAATCCTACGTCGTCCATTTTCCCTTCGATAATGTCTATTATTGTTTTTTGGTATAACTTTTGTAATATCAAAATCCTAGTTTTATCATATACAATAGTTTCCTCGTCTGCCGCAAGAGTGTTGTATAATTCTTGGTCCAAAAGTGCAAAATATAATTTAGTGCCTAATCTACTTACACTTAAAAGGTCTTGAAGATCTTTTATCTGGTCTTCTGCAGGAGAACCACCAGAAATTCCATGCTGTAAAACTACTATTACATCCAAATCTAAATATACTGCATTATTGTTTATAATATCCTCAAATGCGTCCATTACATACTGATGCGCTTTTACTATGTTATACTTGTCGCTTTGGATAGCTTCAACTACTGCGTCTACCTTATTTCCACCAACTATCATTACATTTAACATTATATTTCATCTCCCATTCACGTACAATTATCTTTTCATACATATTTAATACCGTTAGGATTACTTTTGGTGTGATTATTAGTGTGTGTAACAGCGTAGTAAAATCACTTGAATTTCAAGTGATTTTATATCTCGTGTATTCTCTTAAAGTTTACTAACTTATCCCCTGAGTAAGTATATTTATTTACTCCGTTCAACAGCAAATAACCATCGCTAGTTTCCTCACTATCACCAGTTATATCTAATTCTATTTTAAATATTACATATATGTCTGTTGTTAAAATTCCGTCTTTATTTCTTTCTACTAGAACTGTCTCCAACTCTGTATACTCTGCAACTCCTGTTTCATAATAGTACATTAAAGCTACGTCCCTCTCGTGGGCGTTAAAATGAGTTAAGTATACCGTCTCACTCATTTTATCCTTATAACTATCAAACTTTAATGCAAGTTCCCTTATATCAGGTGTAGTAAACATTACTCTATTTAGTTCCTTTGACATTTCAAGTATTTCCTCACTATAAGGGTTTTCATACTTGTTCCCCACATAACTTACGTCATCAGGTATTTCGTCTTTACAAGCTGCCAAGGACATACTCATTACTATCACTAGTATTATTAATATTTTCTTTTTCATATACACCATCCTCTAATCAAACCTATATTTAAAACATTCTGATGCGCTTAAACCTATCTTTATAGGAGTTTCCCCACAATATAACATTAGCGCAGGATTTATTTTCTGCCCAGCAGTATTTATTATTTCAAAATGTAGATGAGCACCGAAAGATGTTCCAGTGTTCCCTACTATACCTAAAGGAGTCCCCATACCTACTTCTTCCCCAGGACTTACTAAAACTCTATACAAATGGGCGTATCTAGTATACATTTTCTTACCATTAACTATATGCTCTACCTCAACATACTGCCCATACCCCGAGCCACTTTTACCTTGCACAAATGTAGGAGGATTCGCATACTTTACTGCCTTTGTTACCTTTCCAGGCCTCGAAGGATAAACATATATTTCGGAATTACTACCCCCAATACCTATATCTATACCCCTATGATAAGTAGAACCCCCAGGTCCTGGACTTTTTCTAGGCCCAAATAATGATGTAACTGTATTTTTCTCTACAGGAAAATAGAATCTGCTACCCTCGTCTAATTTAGGTAAACCTACACTACCACTAAAATTATTACTCCCGTCTATACCAATATTCCCGGCGTAGGATTTTTCAAGAGATTCTGGCCTAAATAACACTAGAAATGCTCCAGCGGCCGATGTAACCGCAGACGCTATTACAACTATTATTAGTAAAATTGCTAAAATTATAACTATTACTGAAAAGTTCGCTATTACAAATTTTGTACCCATTATGGTAGCTTTAACTGTCGCTTTCCCAGCCCTAACTACTCTTTTAGCATTTCTTTTTGCCCTTTCTATCTGCTTCTTTCTTTTTATCTCAGCTACCTTTTTATTGTTATTCTCCATAACCAATCACTACTCCTCTTGTTCAGTTCTTGTGACATATAAAGATGTCTTTACTAAACTAGGAGGTATCTCGAATTTCACAACACTACTTTCCCCTCTGTAATGTAGTAAGAAACAATACTTAAAGTCCATGTCCTTATTTATTAATTTCATCTCAGGTAAACAATTCTTTAATTGTGTAAATGATTGTGCCAATCTTTCACTTGTTTCGTCTGTTAGCCTTCCAATTATAAATCCTTGTATGTTGTTTTTTATTGCTTTAGAATACTTTGACATTTCACTGTTATCATCAGCTGTCATTATGTCAACCAACTGCAAAGGACTGTTAGTAATTAGAAATACAATCATGTTTCTCTTACGCCCACCAGTTATAATATCATTTACTATCTTTCCTGATGCCTCGTGAGTCATATATCTCTGCAACTCTTCCAATTTAACTGCGGTCAATTTCTTTAACACCGTCTTATTATAGTTACATATCAACATTATTAAATATCCTACGAATAACTGTCTTAAGGCCAATGACCTTTCGTCTATAGTATTTTCAGTTTTACCCCTCATACCAAAACTAAATATTATTCTCGGGTGTCCTAATAAATCATTAACAGATATCTTGTTTTTAAACATTCCAGAATATATATTACCATCAAAATATAATCTTAATTTTGTTATAAAAGCGTCTATTTGTTCCCTCTTACTAGCATACTCTGGTTCGTCTCTCATTATCCACAGCTCTCTGTACAACTCCTCGTAAGATGAACCCTTGCTATATTTCCAAGTTTCAGGGTCTTCAGTTACCCCCCTCTTTTCATAAACTCTTAATATCATATCATTAAACAATGATAGCTCCTCAAAGTTCATTCCGTTTTTAAAATCCGTTAAAACGTCAAATACTAACTTTGTTGTACTTATAGCTTCCTCTTTTAATGTCCTGTCTATTTTCGGGTCACCTGTTAAATCCCCTATTTCTGTGGTATCAAAGTATGTTGAGGCCTCTGAACTCATGTTTATAAACTTAGCCCCATGAGCTATACCTATATCCGTATACTCGTCGCCTTCATAGTCCACGTCTATTGAATATATCCCCTCTAAAGCCAAATGTGTCATTAATGTTTTTGATACAGCAGACTTCCCACCACCTGTATCAGCAGTTAGTAAAAAGTTTGCCGCGTCAGAACCTTTTTTCAAATTATATGTTACGGATTCTAAGGTAAATACGTCCGTCCCAAAATATAATCCGTCAGGGTCACCTGCTAAACCATGCCCAGGGTCAAAGAATTGTGATGCCACCCTGTCACTTATTATATTAGGTTTATTCATTTTACTTAGTAATGTTGGTGTTCCATTAGATGCTGGTGAGTATGTCTTATAATACTCGTTTGTTTGAACAAATATCCCACCAAAGTCTACATCTAAACTCCTTAAAGCTGAACTAATATTTTCCTCCATTTTATATAAATTAGGTAAATCTTTTGCTGTTAATTCCAATATTATGTTATATCTGCAAAATTCGTCCCTATTTCTTTCAGTCCTATTTACCCAATCCCATGACCTTATCATCCATAAAATTCTTCTGTTTACCTCTTTAGTTGCTAAGTCGGAGAATATTTCGTCCGTCTCACTTTGTTTATATTTTTCTCTCTCGTATCTTTCTGCGTGGCCTTTCCATATCTGCATCCTATTCCTTGTTGCCCAAGAATTCCTATCAAATCTATAAGGTGTAAACCTTTTTACTATTTTTAACTCCCCATTTTCACTAGCTATCCTTTTTAAATTTGTTAAGAACTCATACTCTATTTCCATAGGTAACTCATGCAAAAATAATACCTTTTTTACTGTGTCTTTAGTGAAAATTTTATTTGTAGAATAGTAAAAATAACCCTCTGGAATAATTGTCCCCTCGTCAGGCGCGTCTACGTTACCTTTACCTAATAAAGAGAATAACAACTCTGTATAATAAGCTATCGTACCCATTCTCTTATTATCTCTCTTTATACTAGATGTCTTTATTTTACTAGCATTTCGTAACTTATCTTTAAAACCCAATGTTTTCACCCCTATTCTAGAGAGTCTAAATCTATTAAGTCTTCTCTCTCTTCTGTTTTTTCTTCCTCGTTGTACAATTCCCCTAAATCTATAAGCTTTGTATGAGTTAGTTTAGGTGTTTTCTTTGTAGCTATATCGTTTAATATATCTTTTGCAGTGTCAGTCATTTCTTTTTCACTAATAATTTCGTCGTCTTCCTTGTACTCGTCTGAATAAGTATCTACCCAGTCTTTCTCGCTGGTAGATGATACTTCCCAGTCCTCTTCACCCCAATCACTTTTGTATGTTAAGTCTATATCCCCAAACTCATCTTCTATTCCAAACACATTCTTTACTAGCTCTAAAGGATTTTTCAACGCTACTTTTCTTCTACGTTCACCAGATGTTTCCTCAGACTCCCCGACTACTCCTCTAACTCTTTCACTAGGAGTAATACTCTCTATCCAGTCCTCATTACCGTCCTCATCAAATACCCTATATACCTCCCCGTATATACTAAAGTCCTCTACGTCTACATACCCCTCTTCAGCAGGGAATGCATTTATTTCTAACCTATGCGCTATATATCTTTCAACCTCTTCTTTACTCAATATTTTTACTATTTTAAAGAACTTTGAGTTTTCAGCTATCCTTGCTATATCACCAGCTAGCTTATCAATCTCTTTAAATTGTAGAGGGTCGTCAAAAAATATTGTTAAATAATTTACCTCTAATCTTTTATTATTTTTCGCTATCAAAGCTAAATTTTTTACGTGCTCTGTAGCTATCTTACGAGTTAGTTCGTCTTCTAATTTCTTCAGTTTATGGTTCATTTGAACTATATTATAAGGAACGTTTTTATCGTCCAATGTATCATAAATGTCTACACTCATGCCTTTTCTCAATATCTCTTTCAACATTCTTCTGAACGTATCCCTATACTCATATTCATAGGATTCGTCTCTACCTATTTTTGTTGCCCTTATTAGCTTTATTACAACGCCTTTTCTTAACTTACCACCACCCGAATACTTGTAGTGTATTATCCCATTACTGTCAATCCTATCTATTCCCCAAAAGTATTTGTGGTTACTTAACTTATTTTTCTCCAAATCTCTAAATATTTTTCTAAATACTAATTCCTCAAATATGACAAATCTTAGGAAATATATAAAGGCTATTAAATAAGTCACCAACCCTATTAATAATCCTGTAGGTCTACCTGGTGTAGCCGATGCTACAAAAGGAACCCAGATGACACTGGGTAGTATTGCCAGTGCCATCCATATACCTTTTTTATATGAGAAGAAATAGCTCGAACGCGAAGTTGACGTTGTTTCTAGAGAAAGTGGTATTTGTATTCTATCTCTATTATCTTCATACATGATCTATTCCACACCTTTCCCCTTATTCCTATTCACTTTCCTTTTTACCCTTTGACAATAAATCTAATATTTCTGCTAACTTTTCCTCTACTGTTGGTTCTTTTTTCTTGGGTTTTCCCCTCTTAGGTGGTGTACTCTTCTTTATTACATCTTGAGCGTGATTAACTAATTTCTCTACATCTTTATTAGTTAAATCGGATTCAGAGTAAATTACAAACCCGTCTGCAGAATTTCTAATGTCATGGATACTATTTAATATCCTCTTTATTTCTAACTTCTCTTCGTCGTCCCCCTTATAATTCATAGTCTCGTACCTTAATTCCTCTAACACTTTTGCTATATTTTCAGGAGTGTAAGCTAAATTGTCTATTATATGTCTTCTACCCTTATTTTTATTACTATCTATAAAGGCATTACTAGCTTTAATCTCAATTTCCTTAGTGTTTTCGTAATCCTTTATAACTTCGTCTTTTATCTTATTAGCACTTTGAGCTACCTTAGATAATATCTTATAACCATTATCAGTTATCGGTACATACTCTCCTGCAGTAATTACAAAGTCTTTTCCTACTAGTTCCTCGTAGTTCTGCATTATACTTGCTACAATGTCATTATTTGCGTTTAGCTTAATAGTCTTTTCTCCTAAACCTAACCCCTTAATTTCATTAATGCTATTAGCAGTTGTTTCTATTTCTGAAATAATACTTGCCAGCTTATTAGTATCAATTTCAAACCTCTTACCGTTAGGTGATAATGAATAACTTTCTATTACTTTGTTCTCTACTAAAGACCTTAATACCTCGTCAGTTGCTATGTTCGAATTGACCTCTACTATTGATTTTGTTTGAACACTCTTCGTAAGTTCGTCTTTAAAAGATACTTTAATATGTCTCTCTATCTCACCTAACTTATTAATAGGAGCATTAACTACTAAGACATTACCTCCAGTGATATCTTGCTCAATTTCAAAACTTTCTACTAGCCCTATTTCCTGTAATGATTGTAATTCTTTTTCAACGTCTCTGTCGTAGTTCATTCTTATATGAGCTTGTTTAGTTTTACTCTTTATATCTTTACCAAATTGAGCGTACTCTCTAGTGTCCTCTAAGAATTGTTCGTAGCTATCTATGTTTTGACCCTCAGGACTTATCTCTATTGACGTTTTGTTACCCGTCTCGTCCATATATACTGTATAAGCTAAATTCCTTTTGTCTAAATCTTTTATTATTTTTTCATCGTATCCTAGCACAATACTGTTTTCTGGGTTATATCCCGATAAACTATCTACGTCTAATATACTTTCCACTAAATCCATAGCATCAAAGGAATTTTTATCGCTTATATTATCAATATAAATACCTATTTTTTTATTTCCTTCTCCGTCTTGGTGGATTTTAATATTCTTTATTAACTCATTGTTTTCTATTCCTTGCAGTTTAGCTAAGGCTTCCTCGTCATAATCAAAGGACACTAACTTAACTTCACCTTTAGAATATCCGTCTATTATGTCTAGCCTATTATTTATTTCCCCTACTTCACTAGATTTAGCAATAATTTGAATTCTTTTTTGTCCACTACTGTCTTTTACTATTTCATAGTCTTTTATCTTACCTTCGCCTTTTAACTCTTTAACCATATCCATAGTTATGTCATTCTCAGGTAAATCTAAACTAACTTTTTTAATAGAATCTTGGAACCCCACCCTCTCGTAGGTATCAAGCATTTCTATTACAGCTCTGTATCCAGGCTCATAAGCATGTACTATAAGTTTCTTCTCACCATTTTCGGTTCTTACCTTATAATTGTTTATTATACCTGCCTCTTTCATTTCAGCTAATCTATTTTCAGTTCCTAAATCGTAATCTAAAGTCATTGTCTTACCCTTCTCATACACTTTAGCTACACTGTCACCTTCAAATGTTATAACTGTCTCTAACTCTTTCTTAGATTCCTCTAAATGCTTTTCTAAATCTTTCGTGTAATACATTATATCCTCGTCAGTACCCTCTACATGAACAGAATTCTTCTTTAACTCAGTTTTAAATCCTTTTTCTTTCATAAATTTATCAACTGAATATGACATTGCCGTATTTTTTAACTTTATTTCACTGGATGCCTCACCATCTACGTCTATTGTGTCAGCCGTAGCAATAAATATTCCTTTATTTTTTAATGCGTCTATTTTTGCTTTTATTTCTTTCTCTTTTTCCTCATCCACTATATCTAATCCGTCTTTTACTCTACTAGGTATAAATTTCAAGGCTGTATCCCTAACCTTACTCTTCATATCATTAACTTTTGATGATACTACCGCCCCAGCTTCAATCATTCTATTCTTTCTGATATTTAATTCCTTATCTATATCATAAACAGTTTCTCCACCTAATCCCTCTTTGTTAGCGTCTGCCATATTCTTATCTTGTTTTAATTTTTCAATCTTAGCTTTTTCAGCGTCAGTTGCACCCTTAGGAGTCATCCCTTCAGGAATGTTTTTCCCTAACTCTTGCCCTAATTTACTCTTACTTAAGGCACTCTTAACTGCCCCTACTTTTTCTTTTATCTTACTACTTACGACCTCCCCACCCAAATCATTATAGTTCTTTACTGCTGTTTTTAATGTTGGTACTATTAAAAACTTAATTGCTATAAAGAAATATACTATTACTAGGGCTGAGTTAGTAAAGGTATTAAAGAATGATGACCTTCCTCCTACACTATCACCTATTAATCCTAAGTTCATTTGATATACACAGTATTTCCACAGTCCTATAAATCCCCAGTGTACTATTGTAAATATTGCTAATATATAACCAGCACCTATTAGTAACTTATTTTCATATTTTTCTTGTATAATGTAGTTCCATATCATCAATATCATGACTACTGGTAGCAATAATTTACTTATTACTATCATTTTTATTAATCCATATATTGATAAAACTATTACCATTATCACAAAGAATAATAAGGTAAATATTGATTTGTTAGTTCCTACATATAAAGATGCGTTTTCTATTGATTTATTTGTAGGTGTCATATCTCTAAAAGGTATTACTAAACTTCTTATAAATGCGTCACTTTCTACCCTAGATGTCTCTATATCTGTTGGAAAGAATTTCATACCTAATTTATCATTTAATATAAAAAACATATTCATTATTGTTACGTCTTCTATAGCTTTTTCCAAACCAGCAGTCTGCCCACCCCTAAAATTACCTCTTAGGTTTAGTATTGTATCCATATACTCATTTACTATGGCTCTGTTTATCTCAAAAGCTATCTCTTTTAATTTCTTTTCTTTTTCAAGGTATTTAGCCTCAGCTACACTGTCAGCAAATGTTACTACACCGTCCTCTATTACAGTTATCTCTTTCAAAAACTCATATATTCCCGTAATATCCCCGTAGTTTGACATTTCCATTAAGGCTTTCTCAGCCAAGAATTTCTGGTATTCGGCGTCACTATTAAAATCAGACCTTGTTAAATTATCATAAACTGCTTTTTCGTCTATACTAGGTATTTTAGATAGTTTGTTTAAAACCTCTTCTCTTTTTTCATTATCTATTTCACTACTTAATAAATATGTGGATATTGCGCTTAACCTTTCGTATAGACTGAAATCAGCTCTTTCATAATACTCATACATTTTTGCACCTAATTCAGATGCTGTTACTTTACCTTCAGTGAATACATCTTTATCTAGTATATCGTCGTCTTCCAAATACCTCGCATATTCCAAATAAACTTTGTTACCTGTTAAACCTAAATAGTTCCCTGGTTCATTATCTATCAAGTAATTAAATAAATTATCTTCCCCACTTGCAAAGAAATCCATTAAATGATTTGCGTCTACATACAACACTACTCTCTTTTCATTGGATTTACTCAGTTCCTTTTCACTTGCTAAGTCATCGTCACTTCTTCCACTATAAAACATATCATACTCTTCTTTTGTGCTACTTCTTACAAACTGGTCAGTATAAAATTTAATTAAATAATTGTATTGCGTCCCTCTAAATTCTCTATTTAATACAAATGGTAATTTAACGTCTTTAAGAGCTTCCACTGCCTCTTCTTCTATTAATGCCCATCTGTCTAATATCATTGTCTGCCTTACTTCCTCTTTGACTAGCTTAGACGGCAATTGGTTAAATACTACCTGTACTGTTTTATTATAAACCACAATAGGCACCGTCATTACTATTACTACTATAAGCACTCTCGTAAGTACTTTGCCTATTGTTATACGCCCTCTTAATAAAGATACTATTGATAATAGTAGATTTAATAATATCATTACTATTATGAATACTATATAAGCACCCATTACATTTATAAACAAATTTGATTCTGTATAATCCTCTGTATGGAATATATACTTGGCAGAGAACTCTATAAATATCTCAGAATATACCTCAGCTACCCCATATGCAAGGGTTAGCCTTAATAACTCACCAAATCCGCCTGTTAAAATAGTTACTAATAAATTTTCTAGCATTTCGTCGCGCTTTTCCTTAATATCGTCCATACCTAAGGTTGAGTCACCATGGTCTTTCCTACCTATGCCAACTTGCTCTCTTGGAGGTATATCTTTATCCTCAACGTCCATATTTTTTTCGTAGTATTCCTCTACCCTTCCCATAAAGAATTCATTAGCCTCTTTTACGTAATTCCTATAATAAGTACTAACAAATTCCTTAGACTTTATAGGGTCTATGGAATTTCTCCCACCACCAACGTCATTACTACCTAACCACTTTACTATCTCTGACATTTTTCCTGATTTATATACTGGATTCCCAGATGAGTCAATATAAAATATCTTGAAATCTTCGTCTAAATCACCGGCTACCTCTAACATTTTCGCGTATACGTCATCACTAGGTACATAAGGTACAAATGATACTGAATCTACATTTTTTAGTATGTCACCCTCGAATAAATCCTCGTTGTCTTTAATTACTCTTCGTGTAATATTGTCGTTCATAAAGAAAGGAACTATTACTTTTCTCTGATTGGTTATTAAGTTACCATAACTATCATAATGTACTACTTTATCTTTATAATCTGGACCGACTTTTACTAAGGTTGCTACATACAAGTTTTTATAATATCTATGCTGTGCGCTTTTATAATCACTAGGACTACCAGCCCATGACATAACACCGTCTACAGGCCCTACCTTTATAAAATTACTTGTTAGCGCCGTCGGGTAAGGTTCCCCCACACTATGATTTTTTAACCTGTAAAAATCTTTGTCTATTTTTATCATTATATCTTTATCATACTCACTACCACCAAAGAATGTTACAACATGTGGTATCTTTAATTCCAGGTCACCGTCCTCGTAATACTCAGTAAATAAACTATCATTATAAAAATATTCTAGTAGTGTGTCAAATATACTATCGTCGTACTGGAACCTACTCAAATCCCCATAGATATGCGCTAGACTATTTTTAACTACACCACTATCAAGTTCGTCTCCACTTTCCTCAGTATCCACAGGTCCGTCCTCGCCGTCTTCAACGGCGTATAAGTTTTGTGTAAATGCTCCAAACAATATTATAAGTACCATTATTAACGATAATATTCTTTTATATCTCATTATTTTACCCCTCTTCCGTTATTATACATCTACTATATATGCATGTGTTTAATTTTAGTGTATATTAAAAGGTCTTAGCTATTTTTAGCAAAAAAATAAGGGGTTATTAAACCCCTTATTTAAATCTCTTATCTTCTCAGTAAGGCTTCTAAAGCCATTTTAGCGTCGTCCGCTTTAGTTTCTAGTCCGGGGTCCCCCCTGTACAACTTACTAGCATCATTAGCGTTAGCCTTACCTATTGCTAATAACACATTATCTTTATTAGCTTCATGCGCATTATAATTGAAGTTTCTTAACTCTTCTTCTTCTCTACTTAACTTCCTATCTTTATTATCGTCATTTCTTAGCTCATATAATTTAGTTTGTAATTGATATGAGTAAATTCTTGCTGAATGATATGAGTTATAGTAAGCTGCTGCCGCTTGGTCGTGTTCTGTCTCACTTATACTTTCAGACTTGTCCGCTTGTTGCTTAGCTGCAGTCATATTACTAACATGCTTGTTGTACTCTTTCATCAATGTACTAAGAGAAGCTCTTTCAACTGAACGAGTTATCTTATCAGCTTTTAAGTCTATCGCCTCAATATAAGGTACTGGATTTATATTAGATACCTTAGATATTATTGAACCTGTGGCTGCAGTTACTGTTCCCGCTAAAGGTAGTAAATGTCCTGAAATCATTAACCCTATAAAGGCTAACATTAAAACTATCTTCCAAGCAAAATCCTTTACGTATTTCATAGGTTCACCAGCGTATATTGCTATATCACTATCCTTGAATGATGAAAGTCCAACTAATCTACTACTTACACCTGCTCCAGCTTTTCCTGTCATCAACGATACCGCACCTGACATTATTAATACGTCAGCACCTATTCTTAATAATACAAATAGTAATGCTATCATTCCTAGGAAAGCTATAATCGTGGATACCACAGATATTATTGGACTCATTATAAATCCAGCTCCCGCTATATCTGGATAAATATCAGGTGACCTTAGTATTTGCAAATAATCATTAAGTCCTTGTACTGGTCCCATAATCTTTTCCTCCTGTCTAAATAAATATTTTTGATACTATATATAGTATTGCCCTCTCTGTGACACTAGCCACCAATCCTGACAATACCAACGCGATTATCAATGCTATTATTAAGGTCATTGACACCATCTGTGTTAATGAACCATCGGCGTAAGTATCTATTTTTCCATTGGTTATTTTATATAACCATTTTGCCCCTAATACAAATCCTGATAATGCTAAGGCATATATTGCCCAAAATAGTGCTAGTAAAGCCATTGATATATAAGCTAGATATATTATTACTTTATTAATAATAGTAATTACAAATTTTACTATTCTATAAAACTTAAAGTTTACTACGATGTCCTCTGGAGTTTGTTCATAATAAATTCCTGTCCCTGTACTCTGGTCTATAACATATTTCCTATAGTATTCCATCATGTCTCCGTCAACTTCATATCTTTCAGGAGATATTAAACCATTACTTAGGTCCTCTACTATAGATGCAAACTCATTAAACGTCATACTATTAGGGTTCGTAACTACTAAATCCCCTTTTACAGACATTCCTGTTTCCCCATAAACATATTCTACCATTTCTAACTTATCTTTAACTTCATTATATATGTCTTTTATCAAATAGTCTAATCCTTTTTCTCTGTAAGCTAAATACTCTATATAATCATAATCCTCAATATTATAACTTACATCCCTACTAGTTACCTCTAATGATGTAGCCTTTACATAAATTGCGTTAGCTTCTTTTGCATACTCATATCCCTTTTCGCTTACACCGTTGTACCCCCAAAATATTCCAAAGGAGTCAAACGTCATTTTCTGTTTAGGATAATTCTTAGGATATTGTTTATCTAACCTCTTAGCTGTTGCATATTTCCATTTTATCGTCTCAGTTGATGCCCATATATTCAGCATATGGTTTGTTCTCAGGGCGTTTAAATCCTCACTTGAGTTTGTTAGTCCTAATGCGTTTAAACTTCCTGAGTTTATTTGCATTAACCCAATGTCAAATGTACCATTATCGTTGTAATTGTCCTTTTCAGGTGGTACTCCACCCGATTCTTTTTTCATTATTACTTTTAAAAATGCTGGGTCTATCCCTGCGGCTATTCCCGCGTAGTATAGTTCCTTATCAAAATCATCTGTACATCCGTCAATTTTAGGCATTTTCCAATATCCAGATATTCCAAAATCATGGTATCTTTTTCCTACTTTACCACTTCCACCGTCGTCAGTGTAACTTTCCCCTCCAACAATAGCGTATGAAAAACTTGGTATTATCATAGTAATTATCAATATTATTAATAGTATCTTTTTAATTTGAACCACCGCCTAGTCCTCAATCTCTACTATGCCTACACGGTTACCATTTATATCGTTTAAATAATATGGTATATTATTGTCTTCTATTTGGTCTGCTAATTTTCTTAGTATTCTCGCTAACTCATAATTTAAATTCTCACCATCAAACGCTGCATTTACTGTTTGAATATTTATGTTTATAGATTCCATACTACTTACACCCCCCTCTAAACCCTCTAAATTTCTCTCATGCTTATCTCCAGGTCACTACCCGCTTTTACTTCACATTTATATATCCTATTAAATTCTTTGTCCTTTAATAACTTCTCGTATAAGTGTAATTTATCCCCTCTAGGCTTTATTACTAACTTTGTTTTACCCGCGTTAAAATATCCGTCTATTTCGTATACTAAAGACTTTAAGAATTCCTCGTATTCTAAATCTTTCTTGCTCCTATCCCTATAGTTTTCTACTAATTTGTGGGAAAATTTTGATTCATTCCTTTTTATTTCTAAGTAATCTTTAAATTGTCTTAACCTCTTCTTAAATAAACTCATATTTTCACCACTTTCTATTTCCTTTTTAAAACATACCAAAAATATGCCTATATTTCTCAGCATATTTTCAAATTTCCTATTCAATTCTATTACTTGGGTGTGTAATTTTGGTGGGTGTTTTGGGTGGGTATTTCGTGCCTATTTTACAAACATTAATAAAGGTACTACTACGTAACTTACAGGTAATAGTATATTAAATAAATTTCTTACTATTTTCTCCCATGTTGAGTCGTCACCTGTTTTAAAGAAATCTAATCCTGGTATTACGGATGTTACAAATCCTGTTATTAAGAATACTTTAGTTAATTGCACTATTAACTCAACCTTTATTAATTCCTGTAAGTTAAATATAAACATTAACACTATTCCAGTACCGTATAATATAACAGATAATATCTTTAATATTCCCATTCCCTTTTTATTTACTACTTCATATACCATTCCTGAGAATACATAAGCTAGTATAGCTCCTACTATACCTACAACTAAACTAGTTGGTTCTAAACCTTTACTAAACACATTTGGTAAAAATCCTGTTACCATTAACACTACTACTGATATTATTCCTACATTATTCTTTGTCCCTACCAGTTTTACATGAGGTAAAAAGAATAATATTCTTACACCTTGCTTAGTTAATGAGTCAGCTATTAAATGTGATATGGCTCCAACATAAGCCGATATTACCCATACCTTTAATACATTACTTACTAAGTCTACTACATTACCAATTACCCCATTAAATCCTAGCTTACTAAATATCCCTACTACTGCTAAATACATTATTAAGAATATTAATGTTACACTATCCATACTATGTGTTAATTTTCCTCTATGCTTAACTCCCAATGCTTGGAATGTTTTACTTATTAATGGATTTTTCTTAGCGGGTATTGATGTTGGTTGGTCTATGTCAGGTGCTCCAGCTCCCCAACTAGCTCCATGAAATCCTACAAATGCACTTGCCCCAAATGCTACTGCCCCTAGTGCTATTGTATTACTATCCCCACCTTTTAAAGCACCCACTATATCAGGCATTAATCCTACTTTTGTTAATAATGGTATACTAGCTATATATAATGTTTGACCTATCTTTATATGAGTTTTATGCATCATTTTTATTTACCCCCTAATCTTTTATTAATTATATTATATCACAGATTAGGTTATTTGTCAATACTTTTATTAACCTATTATATCCCCTATTTATGTTAATTATTGTTTATTCTGTATAATTCGTTTAATACTTTTGTACTTTCAGATTTACCTAACTCGTCCTCTACATACATTTCAACTAATCCCTGCACAGATACAGTTAAATAATCCATTGTTCCGTTAACTCCACCTAAAAATAATATCAAAAAATCCCCCTTATTAAACAAAGGAGGATTTCCTTATTGTGTAGTGAACTACCCCTACTTATAGAAGTAGGAGCTTCTTGGTCAAGGTAACTATTGTT
>ERZ773359.1158-NODE-1158-length-37068-cov-30.799638_pt1 | contig 37068 bp, 25 predicted proteins | sample MGYA00374955_ERZ773359 | MGnify/ENA primary metagenome ERZ773359 (study PRJEB29098, sample SAMN04486028) | biogas fermenter metagenome | study: EMG produced TPA metagenomics assembly of the Biogas fermentation microbial communities from Germany - Plant 4 DNA1...
CTGCAGGTGTTTCTGCTGCAGGTGTTTCTGCTGCAGGTGTTTCTGCTGCAGGCTCTTCAGGTGTAGTACCAGCTCCGCCGCCGCATGCTGTGAATACCATGCTAGCCATGAGCAACAAAGCAACTAGTACCAGTAGTTTTTTCCTCATAATATAACCTCCTGATTATTATATATTTCAAGGGATTTAAATCCCCTCGAAATCATATTCATAATGTCAATCAGCCTTTATCTTTACCTTTTGTGCCTGGGCTATTCTGTAGTTATCCAACAGCACTGCACCAATAACAACAATTCCTGTAAAGAAAGTCTGCCAATGTGCCTGAAGGCCCATGGACATTAATCCCTGTTTCAGTATACTCATGATGAATACACCAATGATTGTGCCGGATATGCTTCCAACACCGCCTGTCATTGATGTTCCGCCGATAACTACACCAGCGATAGCAAGAACTTCCAGTCCGTTTCCGGTGCTGGGAATGATGGATGTATATACTGCAGCGTAGAATATACCGGCCAAACCGGCAAAGAATCCGCACAGTGTATATACCAGGGCCTGCCAGCGCTGAACTTTTATACCGGAAAGCCTTGCTGCTTCACGGTTGGAACCAATGGCGAAGGTATATCTTCCAAACTTTGTTTTATTTAATACTATGGATGCTATTATAAATGCAACAGCCAGCCAAACTGCTCCCACTGGGAATCCGGTCGATGTTTTATAAAATATATTCTTAAAGAAACCGTCTGGAGTTCCTACAGTAGGATATCTCATTGTCATAACCTTGGTAACAATAGCACCAAAGCCCATGCCCACCATTTGAGTACCTAATGTTGCAATAAACGGGGGAAGCTTCAAGTATGCTATGAGCAGTCCATTAATAATTCCTATTATTGTAGCAACTACAACTACCAGTATAAGAGATTCTGCTATGCCCCAACCCCAAATATTATAGGCTGCTCCTCCAAGGAGTGCACCGCACATCATGGTGGTTCCCAAAGAAAGATCGATACCGCCGGTGATTATGACGAATGTTACACCAATTGCCATAAATCCGATAAAGTACGATGCATCAAGAATATTAACCAGATAGGTCCATGAGAAGAAATTGTTGCCGAATATGGCAAAGAAAATATAAAGTAATGCCAATACACCTAAAGCTAAAATTTTTTGAAATCCCATTGATTTGCTAAAATTATTTGGTTTCATGGTACACCTCACATATTCATAGTCGCATAGGACATTATTTTTTCCTGTGTAGCTTCGCTTATATCAAGTTCGCCGGTAATCCTGCCCTCACACATGACAACTATTCTGTCACTCATGCGAAGCAACTCAGGTATTTCAGAAGATATCATTATTATAGACTTACCTTCATTTACCAACTGCTCCATCAGATCATAGATCTCGCTCTTTGCACCTACGTCTATGCCGCGTGTTGGTTCATCAAAGATAAAGATTTCACTGTCCTTGATCAGCCACTTGGCTACAACAAGTTTCTGCTGATTTCCGCCGGACAGGTTTCTGACCAGCTGGTTTATGCTGGGTGTCTTTACAGACAACTTTTCAACATACTCATTTGTAACATCAGCTATCTTCTTGTCATCCATGAAGAGTGTACTGGAGAATTCCTCAATGCTTGCCATTACTGCATTTTCCTTAACGGATAATCCGATGGCAAGCCCAAAAGCCCTGCGGTCTTCGGAGAGATAGCTGATTCCATGAGATACAGCGTCATAAGGTGACTTAATCTCAACCTTTTCGCCGTTCATATAAATCTCACCGCTTGCCAGAGGATCGGCACCAAAGATAGCCCGCATGGTTTCTGTGCGGCCGGCACCCATCAGGCCGGCAAAGCCAAGGATTTCACCTTTTCGCAGTTTGAAGGAAACATTTTTAACATTATTTGCAACCAGGTTCCGTACTTCCAATATAACCGGCGCGTCTTCCGGAACATTGCTCTTTTCTTTGGGATCGTAGTAGATTTCTCGCCCAACCATCATGGAAATGATTTTCTGTCTGGTTGCATCCTCTATATTTAGGGTATCAATATATTGTCCGTCTCTCAGGACTGTTACCCTGTCTGCAATCTGGGGCAGTTCTTCCAGACGGTGGGAAATGTAGATAATACTCTTTCCTTGAGCACGTAAATCCCTGATCATCTTGAACAGATCCTGGATTTCACCTTCAGTCAGAGCCGCTGTAGGTTCGTCCATTATAAGCAGAGATGTGTTCTCAAAGGAAAGCGCTTTTGCAATTTCAACCATCTGCTGCTTGGCGATGGAAAGTGTATTTACTCTTACTGTTGGATCGATATCAATATTTAATGACTCCAACAACTCTTTAGCCATTTTATTTGATTTTGTATCATCAACAAAGATGCCTCTTGTCGGTTCCCTGCCGATGAAGATATTTTCTGCTACAGTCAGATGCGGCATGAGGTTCAGTTCCTGATGGATCATGGTAATACCCATGATTTGAGCTTCCAACGGTGAACTTATTTCAACCTCTTGGCCTTTATAAATTATAGAACCCCCATCTTTTTGGTAAATGCCGCTTAGTATTTTCATGAGGGTGGATTTTCCTGCACCGTTCTCACCGACCAATGCATGTACTTCGCCAGCATTTATTGAAATCGATACATCGTCCAGTGCGTGTACTCCTGCAAAATATTTTTGGATATTTTTCATTTCCAGTAATATTTCTGGCATCAAACCACCTCGTTTTATTCAGTTGAGTACCTTTTTATTCTAAATGTACTCTTTGATATATTATATATGGTTAAACGTTTAACTTTTTTTGATAAATTTTAAAATAATATTGCACAAAAAAATCTATTACATATTTACTGTAATAAGAAATTTTCATATCATGTTATTTATTTTACGAACTGTAGTGCAATATTACCAAAATCATGTGATACTTGAATGTTAACATACAAGTATTTTAAAGTCAATAACAAAATTCTAAAGTATTTTTTGTAAATACATGTAAATATACTAAAATAAACTTTTTTGGTTGTTAAAAAAATCTCAATCATTGCTGTTCATTACATGTATAGACCATCCTTCATCTTTATAATTCATTATTACAGCGCCATGTAAATCATTCCTGTATATAGAAATATTTCTTGCTTCCAGCCTTTCCAAGGTTTGAGGTGCAGGATGCCCGAAGAGATTATTGCCTGCCTGAATAACAGCCATGTCAGGCGAGACTGCATCCAGGAAGGCCTCTGTGCTGGAAGTGCTGCTTCCATGATGAGGCACCTTCAATACAGATGCCTGTTTTTTCATTCTCCCTGCCAAATAATTTTCTGCCTCTTTTTCTATATCTCCTGTAAAAAGGACGGAAGCATCTCCGCATTCCAGCAGCAGCACAAGGGAAAGATTGTTTTCATTCCCCTGGTACAGCATCGGTGCGGCGTCCTCATCCGGATACAGCACATGTATCCAGGTTTCATTTCCAATACGGTAGGATTTTCCTCCTGATGCTGCAATTACCTTGATGTTCTTCTTTTTAATAATATCCTTCAATTCCAGATAGGCAGCATTGAGCTCCGTAGGGGGATATTCCATAAATGCTTTTACCCTGAGCTGATCCAAAACATTAGGCAGCCCGCTTATATGATCTTCATGCACATGTGACATGACCACCAGGTCCAGCGAAGATATGCCGTTTTTCAAAAGAAAGGGCAGCAGGACTTTCTCACCTATATCCTCCCCTTCCTGGCTTCCGCCGTCAATCAAGATATTTTTTCCGTCCGGGGTCTGTATAAAAGCACAGTCACCCTGGCCTACGTCCAAGAACACTATCTCCAGTTCTTTTGGTTCCAGGTATCCTGCCAGCAGATTTCCCGCCAGGAGCACCGCTGCCAGGCACATGCTCACAAGCGCGGGCTTCCGGATAAAGGAAGGCCTCTCCCTGGATAGCATCCATAAAATCATATAGGCTGCGGCTATTGAAAACAAAGAAGGAGAAACCACCCGTATATAAGCATAAGGCAGATTGGCTGCAAAATCAGTGATTGAGAATATTAATCCGCATAAAAAGCGGATAGGAACAGCCAATGCAGCGGCTGCAGGAAGAAAACACATGCCCAGTAAAACTATCAGAAATCCTCCTGCACCCACAATTCCCAGTAAAGGCACTGCCAACAGGTTGGCAAAAACTGAAACCGGCGAAAATATATTGAAATAATAGGCGGTCAGGGGAAGTGTGCCTGACTGGGCGGCCATGCTGGCAGCAATAAGGGCCGAGACCTGTTTTGGCAGGAATTTCAGCGCTTTCTGGATAGGATCTGAGAGCAATGCTATGGAACAGACGCTTATAAAGGACAATTGAAAGCTGATTTCCTGAATATCCATTGGGCGGATTAACAATATGATGAAAGCAGCCGTGCCTGCACTGTTGATTATATCGCTTTTTCTGCCCAAGGCTCTTCCTCCAAGATAGATAAGAGACATGATGACAGCCCTGGTGACTGAAGGTGAAGCGCCGGTCATCAGGCAGTAAAGAATTAAAATTATACTCTGAAGCATAAAGGCTCTGCCTCTCTGAAGCTTTAAAACAGATTGAAGTGATTTTAACAATACTACCAGAAAGCCTATGTGCAGCCCTGAAATAGCCAGGATATGCGCCAGGCCTGTTTTTGTAAAAGCATCCTCCGATTCAGGCTCAATAAGCCAGCGCTGCCCAAGCAGAACAGCCTTGAGGAAATTGCCTTCCCTCCCGCCGACGGTATTTTCCAGCACCTTCGATGCTTTATCGCGGAATAAGGCAAGAAGCCTGTCCAGGGAAAGGCCTTTTACTTGTCTGACCAGATCAATATTTTTTTCCTTAACCGAAATAATGGAATAAATGCCCCTGCGTTTTAAATAAGTTTTATAATCAAAACCTTTTGGATTTCTGGGACCGTTGGGCTCCTTTAGAGTGCCGGTTGCCTCCACAAGGTCTCCGGTTTGATATACCTTCAGTACTTTTGCTTTCTCATCGTAACTGTCCGGATAGACACTTACTCTTATCTTTGCTTTAACTGGATAAATTTGATCACCGGTTTTAACGAAAACGGTTTCTACTATATATAATACTCTGTTTTCATCTGCCTGCGGAGCACCTTTTACTATTCCCCTAAGAGTAATTTCCTTATCAACAAACTTGATCAGTGGGTTTTCCCTATAATGGAATACGGATCCCCTTAACATGCCAAACAAGATAAGAAAAATAAGCAAAGCAGGAAACAAAGCCTTTTTTCTAAAAAAGAAGCCTGCTGCTGCAATTGCTGTCATGGGCAGCAGAAGATATACAGGTTTTATTGGCAGATATATGGAAAAAGCTATGCCTGCTCCGTATGCAAACAGAAACCACAGGACAGGCCTTTTGACCCAAATCTCCCATTTTTTCTTCAAAATATCTCACCTGCAGATGAAACTTTCATATATATTAGTCGTCTATTAATTTGAATAGTTTAACATTCTGATTAGTTTACAACCAGCATTTCACAATTGTCTAAATCCGGTAAATTTAAAGAGAAAGGAATTGTAATATGGAGCTGCTGCGTATTGAAAACCTGACCAAGATAATTCGTAACAGAAAGATTCTGGACAAGATTTCCCTGTCGGTGAACGCCGGGGAAATTGTAGGATTCCTGGGACCCAATGGTGCAGGAAAAACCACTACCATCAAGCTGATACTGGGCCTTTTCCATATAACAGAAGGCAGTATCAGCATATGCGGCCACGATGTGGTAACCGATTTTGAAAATGCAATGAAGTATGTAGGCGGTATCGTGGAAAACCCGGATCTCTACAAACGGATGACAGGAAGGGAAAACCTGGAATACTTTGCTTCCATGCATGAGGGCGTAGACAAGAAAAACATCGATGATATAGTTGAACTTGTCAAAATGTCCGAGCGCATCGACCACAAGGTAAAAACTTACTCATTGGGTATGTGCCAGCGTATAGGCATTGCACAGGCCCTGCTCCACAATCCGCGGCTTCTGGTGCTGGATGAGCCCACCAACGGCCTGGATCCTCTGGGTATTAAGGAATTAAGAGATATGCTGAAATATCTTTCCAAGGAGGCAGGCGTCGGAGTGTTTATTTCCAGCCACCTGCTGTCGGAAATGGAACTCATGTGCGACCGCATTTATATCATCGACAACGGGGTCATCATCGGAGAAAAGCGGATAAATCAGGAAGAGGAAACCGTTGATGAAATTCTGTATGAATATACATTTATCACCGACAACAATGAAAAAACAATGGAAATACTTAATAAGCGCAATATAAACTACGAAACAGCAAACGGTGGAATTAAAGCTGTAATGAATCGCAGCGATATTCCAGGCATTATAGAAAAACTTGTCCATGAAGGCATTGGCATATATGCTGTAAATCAAAAACATCAAAGCCTGGAGCAGGATTTCCTGTCCATTACCACCGGCAGCAAGACACAGATCAGGTAATAAGAGTTGGGAGATGAGATATAATGAAGAGTTTTTTGAAACAGATAAAATATGAGATCAGGAATATTATTAAATCCAGATTTATGCTGATTATCGGAATTCTGCTCATAGTATCTTCCATAGCCTTTCCGATAATCAATCTTATAAATGATCAAAGAAGCCCTGATTCAGATAACGGCATTGTAAGACCTCTGCCCATAGATATAGGTGCAAGAGGAGCCATAGCTTTGCCCGAACCCATATACCCGGGCACGGATCAGGAATCAATCACCATAGATGGCATAACTATCTACTCTACCAACCCGTTTTTCTGGCAGATTTCCTATGCCATGCAGGAAAAGGAGATTATGGAAAATGACAGGGAACGGTTCACCAATCCGGAAGCTCTGGATCTGGCCCTTTCCCTCATGGACGCAGAAATTCAGTATTACCTTAATTTCGCAAAATATATTACAGAATACACCGATTACCGCATAGACCTGGCTGCAAGAAGCCTGGACAGCCTGTATGATAAATTCATATTTGAAAATATTGATGCTCCTGAAGAAGCATTGCTGGAAGCGGTAAGCCAGAAGAAATATATGGATGAGGAGCTTTTCCGTTCCAAGTATCTTGAACTCAGCTCCGAAGACAGGCTTGCCGCCTTGGAAAAACTGGACGAGGAACTCAATATTCTCTACAGTATTGTGGAAAGCAATGATTTTTCGAAATACATCGAAATGCGCATTGAACAGGAGAACAAAGCCATTGCAGATCTGCAGGAGCAAATTGCCATTCAGGAGCAGGAAATTGTGAAAAACCCCTCCCAGGAAGATATAATAAATGAAATGATAGAAGAGCTTAAGCGAAACATTGCTATAATAGAGGAAAACACCATACCTATTTTGGAATTGCGCCGGGAGAAAAATATAATACCTGGAGAGGATACCTGGCAGAACAGGGCCATCAATGACATAGAAATGTACCGCCAGCAGCTGGCTTATACTGAAATCTTAAGCGAAGAAGAATTCAGGCAGCAGATGTGGCTGGTTCAGCAATACGGAAGCTATCAGAATTATGTAGCTGAGATGCAGGCTCAAATCGATGAGATGAACCATGCCATTATCATTGCTGAAAAATCCATTTACGCCGACAAACCGGACATGAAGTTTGTACCAGGCGGCCCCAGAAACAGAACTACGCGCTTTTTGAACTATTCTGTATTTGTCACCTTGTTTGCCGTTCTGCTGGGAGGCTGGCTGATGGCCAGCGAATTCCAGCAGGGGACCATACGCCTGCTCCTGATACGGCCGAAAAGCCGCATTAAAATACTGGCGGCCAAGTTTGTATCCGCTCTGATTGTATGCCTGGCAGTATATATAACAGGCTGCTTGCTGAATGCGCTTGCCAACGGTATTTGTTTCGGTTTTTCAGACTATGCATTCCCCAACTATACCCTGGCCGGCGAGATTGGATTTATTGTATACTATCTGCCTAAAATGCTGGCATGCGCCGTTCCCATCATATTCGGATATGCTTTGGCATTCATGTTATCGGTAATTATAAAAAATGTTGCTGTTTCCATTGCAACACCTATAGCCCTTAACATTGCCAGCATAATTCTCATGGGCACCCTTGCTTTTACTTACAGAACAGCAAACAAATGGCTGGCATATACCCCGCTTCCATACATGCATATATCGGCATATGTAACTCAAGGAAGTTCCGCTGCACCAGGAATCAGCAGCAGCATACCGATAAACCTGACCTATGGCATAATTCTGCTGCTGGCCTTGTCAGCTTTGTGCGCAGCTGTATCATCAATTATTTTCAATAAAGCGGATATTGTGAATTAAAAGGAGAAAAACCAATGGATAACAAGGAGAAAAATACTTTTTTAGACAGGTATAAAAGTAAGATTACAAAGAATAAAACGGAAAATATAAGCCCGCCAGCTGCTGACAAGAAGCAGCCGAAAGAATCCATTACGGTAAAAACTCCTGCAAGGAACAACAGGTTAACAGCCGTTATTGCCGGTGCTGTAATATTGGCACTGGCCGTAACTGCCTTGGTGCTGTTTTTGAACCGCGGAATAGAAATGATTGATCTTACCAACTGGACAGAAAATGATGCACAGCTGTGGGCAAGAAACAATGGAATTATGCTTCAGATTGAACACGAGTTTAATGATGAATATGAAGAAGGCAGGGTAATGTCCCAAAGCGTGCCTCCAGGCAGCCGGGTTAAGAAAAATGAATTTGTAAAGCTGATAGTATCCGCAGGGCATGACCTTTCCGTTACCCTGCCCATTCCCGATTTTATGTCCATGACCAGGCAGGAAATTGAAGCCTGGGCTGCTGAAAATTTTATGACCAAGGTGCGCGTCACTACAGAATACAGCGATACAGTAGAAGCAGGAAGAGTCATAAGGTTTGAGATCAACGATGACAGAGTTGTAGATGAGGTCAGAAGAGACAGCCCGATTTATATCATAATATCCAAGGGGCCTGAGGATGCCCAGGCAGCCCTTGTCCAGATACCGGATTTTAAAGCCATGTCCATTACGGAAGCCTATGTCTTTGCCGATGAAAACGGCATTGTACTTAATGTAAAGGAAGAATATGACGATTTCGCGCCTGCCGGATCAATACTTTCTCAAAGCGTCAAGGCAGAGGAAGAAGTGCCTAAGGGGAGCGAAATTGAAATCATTGTTTCCAAGGGGAAAAAAATAATAGTGCCTGATTTTTCAGGCATGAATAAGGAAATTGCCGCCTCATTGGCAGCTGAACTGGGCATCACGGTAAGCATAAATGAAAGATATTCGAACCAGCCTGCCGGGGCATTTATCTCCCAAAGCATCAAACCCGGCAGCATATATGAATCGGGCCAAGTGTTGGAACTTAACTATTCCATAGATAACCGGATCCCCCTGCCCTCTTTTGTGGGCCAGACCAGGGATGCCATCGAAGCCTGGGCCCAGGAACACAACAAAAATGGCGCCTCCATCACCATCAAGGCAGCCAATACCAGAAGCAATTCACCGCCGGGAACCATTCTGTCCCAAAGCAAAGCCAATACCTTGATAGGCGTCAACACCACCATAAATATAACGGTATCCAGCGGCAAGGTGGTATATGTGCCGGATTTTGTGGCCCCCGCCGGCTCCGGTTATGACGCCGCCATAACCAGAGAAAAAGCCATTGCCATTTGTGAAGAGCTCAATATAGTGCCCATATTCGTGGAAGAGAAAAAATCGGGAAGGCTGCCCGGTGAAATATGGTCTCAAAGCATCGCTGCCGGTAAAGAAATATCCGAAGGTACAACTATTACGCTTAAATATAACCCTGTAAATGTTCAGGTAACCGTGCCTGACTTCACCAATATGACCAAAGAACAAATATGGGCAAAGAATTATCACAAATCCTTGGACATCCGTTTTGAGGAAGGCACAGAATACAAGGAAGGACAGGAAGGCAGGGTTTATGAGCAATCATTGTGCGCAGGCACAAAAACTGCTTCAGGAAGTGTAATAAAACTCACCGTCAGGCCCAAAGAGATGGGAATGCCTGATCCGCTTCCGAATCCGGAAGAAAATGAGGATTAGCTGTCAATACCGATATACCAGAAACTTATCGTATTCATCACCGGTTTCAGGTATACTTACCTGTTTAACCAGCCTGAAAGGTGTCTTGTTCTTAAGGAACCGCTCATATTCCGGTGTGGGATAATAAAGGATAATATCCACAGAACGCCTGTGTTCCATGACCGATTCCAGGATATTTGATGTCACCTTCTTAAAAACATGTACGGAAAACGGGTTGAAAAAGTAAAACCTGTTTTCCTCAGGCTCCACCTTATAATCCTCCGCAGCCCCATAATGAAAATGGACAGGGGCACTTATATGCTTATGATTTTCCAAATACACGGCCCTGTTTTTCAGGGCCTGTTCGTATGTTTCCCTGTCCACTTCCACGCCTTTTACCGGTATTTGAAAACGATTATGGATATAAAGGGCCACCCAGCCTCTGCCGCATCCAAAGTCTACCAGCCTGTCACCGCTGCTGAACTGGTATTCCTCAAAGAACATATCCAGATGATCATAAGGCGTGGCTTCATAACGGTAGTAATGCATGGCCTTATACATCCACTTGTGGAGCTTGTCATATATGTCATCTATCATAGTTCATATACCTTCATTTCCTCAGCCATAATCGGTTTGCTGTAGAACCTGGAGGCTTCATTGATTATCTCCTGCTCTGAATACTCCGGCCATATATGGCTGAGTATGAGATTTTTAACCCCGGCATGGGCAGCTATTTTCCCCACTTCTTCTGCTGTCAGATGAGTCGCCGGGTCTGCCTTGTCCTTCTCCAGCAATCCTGCATCTGCTACAAAGTAATCGGCATCTTTTGCAAAATCTGCTATTCTATTGTTCATATTTGTATCCCCGGTATAAACCAATCTCTTGCCTTCATCTTCCACAGCCATGGCGTAACTTACAACCGGATGGGTCATCTCGCAAAAGGTAAAGGACAAGCCTCCGATTTCGGTTCTAAGTCCGTCTTTTATTATCTCAGGGCTGAAAGCCGGCGAAGATGCGATAAGTTCATAGGTTTCAATCGGGCTTTCAGGCAGGTAAAGGGGGATGGGATCCATGTCCAGAATGCCTCTGACCCTGCCTATTTCCAAAGCGTATCTTAAGACCAGCATGTCTGCCATATGATCGCTGTGCAGATGAGACAATACAATGGCGCTTAAATCCTTTATTTTGCAAACCTGCTGCAAACGGGACAGGACGCCGTTGCCGCAGTCGATCAGCACGCGGGTGCTTCCCTGCTCTATCAGGTATCCGGAACATGCCCCTCCCGCTGCGGGATATGGCCCGTATTTTCCCAATATGGTTAATTTCATTTCTAACCCTCCATGTCTGAAACTGCACCAAATTTTTGAATGCCGTGCTTTGTAACCAGTCCTAATACCAGCGGCCTGAGCTTTGATCTGGCACTGCGGATCTGAATTGCTTCCATAAATATTTTTGAAGCCTCATCAAACTTATTTAAATCATTTACATGGAATTCGGCAAGAATATCACCTTTTTGTACCTGGTCGCCCAAGCGTTTATACATTACTAAGCCAACTGCCGCGTCTATATTATCTTCCTTTTTTGACCTTCCTGCACCAATAAGCTGAGAACTCAATCCAACCTTATAGGTATCTATTGAGGAAATATAGCCTTCTCTTTCAGCCTTTACAGGAATAATATGTTCCGCACTGGGAAGCAGGCTGTAATCATCCAAAACAGCCCGGTCTCCTCCCTGATTCTCTATCATGTCTCCCAGTTTCTTAAGTGCCTCTCCGGTCTCCAGAGCATCTTTGACCTTGTTGAGCGCTTCTTCCAAACTTCCACAGGCTTCTGCCGTCACCAGCATGTGGGCAGCCAGATAAATGGAAAGATCCCTGAGAGGACCATGCTGCTTATTCTTAAGTACCTCAATCGCTTCCCTTACTTCCAGGGCGTTTCCCACAGCCGTACCCAAAGGCTGGTCCATATCTGTGATTACTGCCATGACTTTCCTGCCAGCCCGCACGCCTATCTTCACCATTGCATCAGCCAATAAGAAGGAGTCATTTACCGACTGCATAAAGGCGCCGCTGCCTGTTTTCACGTCCAGGACAATAGCATCGCTGCCCGATGCAATCTTCTTGCTCATAATACTGCTGGCAATCAGGGGAATGCTGTCAACTGTGCCCGTAACATCACGAAGCTCATACAGCATTTTATCTGCAGGAACAAGGTCCTTGCTCTGGCCGGCTACAGCCAATCCCACGGTTTCTACTGACTGTATGAATTCTTCCATGGATAAATCAGTCCGAAAACCCGGAATGGATTCAAGCTTATCAATTGTACCCCCGGTGTGGCCCAAACCCCGGCCTGCCATCTTGGCTACCGGCACACCGCAGGCTGCAGCCAGGGGAGCTGTAATCAAGGTGGTGGTATCCCCGACCCCTCCCGTGCTGTGCTTGTCCACCTTAACTCCCTTTATTGGTGACAGATCCACAGTTTTGCCTGAGTTTGCCATGGCCAGGGTTAAATCCACTATCTCCCAGCTGTCCATCCCATTACAGCATATAGCCATAAGCAGGGCAGACGCCTGATAATCGGGGATGCTGCCGTTTACAAATCCTTCTATGAAAAAGTTTATCTCTTCCTTAGTCAAAGCTTCCCCGTGCCGTTTTTTTGTTATAATATCAACCGCGCGCATATTTTTCTCCCCTTCTTATTGCTGATTGCTTTTTTATTATACCAGAATTTTCATTGATATTTTTTCAATCTCTCTCATGCTGCCTAATGCAGCAAGCTGAATTAAGCTGTAATCCGGCTCTTTTTCAAATTTTCTACAGGTGTAAGATCAACAGGAATACTTCCATAATGCTTTTTAATTTAATTATACCAACCCGCCTGCATGATTCAAGAAATTATTAACAATGCAAGAACAGATTAACTTTTCACTTACAATCTTGACATTATCTTATTTCTCATTGGATAATTGATGTATATAATTATATGGTAATATAGGGGTATAAACCAAACATGCTGATTAATACACATAGAATATTTCAATGACTCGGAGGCTTTTAAGCAAGATGAAAACTAATTTGGACACTAATATGATAAAGTCAATGCGTGCCATAGGTGTGGAAATTCCTGAGATCATGCTTCCAAACAAGCAGGTTGACCTTAAGAAATGGGCGGTTGTAGCCTGTGACCAATACACTTCCCAGCCTTCCTACTGGCGTTCAGTTGAGGAATATGTTTCAGACAGCCCGTCCACCCTGCATATGATTCTTCCTGAAGTATACCTGGAAGATGAGGACAGCGGCCGGCGCATCAAAAACATTTCCAAAGCCATGCGTAAATACATAGATGAGAATATCCTGGTTCAACTGCCTCCATCCATGATCTATGTGGAACGGACCTTGAGTACCGGAATCCGAAGAGGATTAATGGCGGCACTGGACCTGGAAAAATATGATTATCATGAAGGTGCTCAGACACTTATACGCGCAACGGAAGGAACCGTGCTGGACAGGCTGCCCCCGCGCATTGAAATCCGCAAAAATGCTGTACTGGAAGTTCCCCATATAATGGTTTTAATAGACGACCCTGATAAAACCGTTATTGAACCTGTTTCTAAAGAGGTTTCTGAAACTGATAAACTATATGATTTTGAGCTGATGATGAACGGCGGCAGGATTGCCGGCTATCAGGTAAGAAGCCAGGCTGCTATCGGCAGAATTGTTGATGCTCTCACACAGCTGGCTGATCCCCGGGCTTTCAGGGAAAAATATAATGTGGGCGAAGATAAAGGGGTTATGCTGTTTGCCATGGGAGATGGGAACCATTCCTTCGCTGCCGCAAAGGCATGCTGGGACAACTTGAAAGCTTACTTAAACGAAGAGGAGAAGAAGAACCATCCTGCCCGTTTTGCCCTGGTGGAACTGGTAAATGTACATGATGATTCCCTGATCTTTGAGCCCATTCACCGGGTTCTCTTCCAGGTGGATGCCGGTCATGTATTAAAAGCAATGAAGGAGTATTATGTTTCAAAAGATCAGGGATTTGATTGTGAATCCTTTTCATCTGAAGAACAAATGAAGGAAAGATATGAAGCCCTGAAAGAATCAGGACAGAACAATATTCATCTGATCCCCTGCATGAGTCCCGATGCGTGGAGAATTTTGAAAATTACTGATCCTAAGAGCAACCTGGAAGCCGGGACACTGCAGGCTTTCCTGGATTATTACCTTGAGAACAACAAGGAAGTATCCATAGATTATATTCACGGCGAAGACGTCACGGCAGATCTGGGCACCAAAGAAGGTAATATGGGATTTCTGCTGCCCATTATGGACAAGAATGATTTATTCAAAACCGTTATTGTAGACGGCGTGCTGCCCAGGAAAACCTTTTCCATGGGCGAAGCCCATGAAAAAAGGTATTATCTTGAATGCAGAAAGATTGTTAAATAATTATTTTCTGATCCTTCTTCTGCGTCTTGCCTCCAGCAAGGCACTGGTAAAGTCCTCGGTTTCTTTTGCCTGAGGGCTTTTTTCTTGTTTCTTGCGCTTTATTCCGCCGTCTGTACTTGCTTGCTGCATTTTTTCAGTTACTGGTTTATCAGCCTTCTGCTCAGGCTCCGGTTTATTCCTTAATGAAAGCCTGCTTTTTTCAGAGTGCCCCTCAGCTGAAGCAGCCGGCTTGAAAGCGGAAAACCAGCTCTTAAACCGGGCAACTGCTATTGTAACTGCCCTTACAGACGGCATCAGCATTTTATCTGCCATAAACCTTAAACCCAGCCTGCGCAGGGCAACATCGATGAAGAATAGCATTAATGCCGCAAATAGAAGTGCAGGCCAAATTTCATGCTGTTTCCAGACCGGCCGGGATTCATCTGTCAGAATATCCTCCGGTTTTTCCAGCAGCCTTCCCCCGGTCCGGCCGGCAATATGTTCCGCCAGATTGCGCGAAGGCATAAAGCGGATATCATATTCCGGGGAATAAGGATATGAAAGACCGGCTTCCATTGCTGACCTGGAACCGTTTTGGCGCTGCTGTTCAAGGCGAATTAAATAAACCCCTGTTTCATTCAGTTGAAAATTCCCCTGGTAATAGCCTGGTTTTGATGGCTGCAGCTTAATCCTGCTTTCCTCACCGTTGGGGGATGCAATTATGGCATGGATTTCAAAACCTTCATCCGCTTCATCCAGCGATACGGATATACTGCCCATATTTCCTTCCCTGCCGGTTTCAATCTTTCCATACTGATTGCTGCTGCCCGGCAGAACCGATGAGATGGTATTCAGCCAGAACACAGCGGCCTTATCCCATTTCAGCCAGTTTTCTGTCCATATTCCTTTTGCATCGCTGGTCCATGCGGCAACCCTGCCCAAGCCATATTCCCAGTAAGCCAGCACAGGATCATCATCCTTATGGCTCACCAGCACCGGAACCGCCCCGCTTTTCAGACTTGTAGTTATATATCCGTCCAATGAGGGCAGCGAATCAATGCTGCTGAGTATGGGCGAACTTCCCAAGGCCTTGGGATGGAATGTTTCGTTGTTAATATAGCTTCGTGCAGCCATGTATGTTTCCTTGGTGAAGATTTTAGGAATGCTGGAGATATCATCGGTAAAATAGTATCTTCCCTTCCCCAGCTCGGCGATCCGTTCCATAAGCCTTTCATCTGCGTCCTGCCCTACTGCAACGGCAGATACGGTAATTCCGCTCTCCGCCATTTCCGAAACCAAGGATTCAAAATTGCCGCCTGTTGTATGCCCGTCGGTTAACACAATTACATGCTTAAGTGCCGTATCCGCATTTTGCAAAGCCTGGTATGCCATGCTGAGCCCGGGATACATATTGGTCCCGCCTCCGGGCTGGATGGAGGCGATGGCTTCCTGCACAGCTTCCTTATTTACTGCCTGCTGCAGTTCTGCAACCCAGGCAGCAGCAGAGTCAAAAGCAACCACTCCCATATAATCTTCATCCCGTAACGCTTCAGCCGAGCGGATTGCCGCTTCCTTGGCCAGTTCCATTTTATTAACTCCCTGTTGTGTTTCCGACATGCTGCTGGATTTGTCTATTACCACTGCCAGGGCCAGGGAAGGTATATTTTTCTTCTTGGATATATCCATATCAACCGGCAGTATCTCTTCCAGCTTGGTGCCCAGCCATCCTCCAAGGGCATAGCTGTTATCGCCCCCGGTTACAAGCAGCCCCCTGCCCATGGACTTTACATAAGTATCAATAAGGTCGGCTTTGCTACTGCCCAAGGCATCGTATTCCACATTGGCAAGTACTATGGCATCATATTTAACCAGTTCTTCCAATTTATCGGGCAGGGTATAAGGTGTAAACACCCTGTGTCCCAGGCCGCCTGCTTCCATTATCTTTGCCAGCTCCCTGCCTTCTCCGTCCTGCCCTTCCACCAGGGCTATGACAGGAGGACCTGCAATACGCGCATATGATGCTATCCGGTTATTCTGCCTGAATGTATCATGGCCGGTTAATGGATCCAGTTCAGCCTCATAAATTATGGTGCCTGCTTCATCAGCAGTTTCGCTGAAGATAAAAACATTTTTTCCTTTTTGTATTTGCACCTGGCGGCTTCCTGCCGGTTTCCTGTTGGCATATAAGCGCAGCACGCCTCTGGTTTCCACCGTACTGTCAATTTCCACCCGGATATCGTAGTTTTCTCCCTGGTACAAAGAAGAGGGCAGCGTCAGCTCCGAAAGCTGCACCTCACTGGCCGGTGCAGTTTCCATGTACACAACATCCACTGTAATTCCCCGCTGGCCCAGTGCATCTGCCCTGAGCACTGCATCTCCCGCATTCTCCAAGCCGTCGGTAAGCAAGACTATACGCTTGCGGCTGTCTTGAGAAAACAGCCCGGCTGCCCTCTGCAAAGCCTGGTCAATATTGCTGTAATTGGCATCCGGCTTTGAATTAAAAGAGTAAAAGCTCTTTGAACTGCCAAGTGACTGTTCGATTAAAGCATTTCCGCCAAAGGTAACTATACCCCCATTGTAGTTCTCCGGCAGCAGCTTTAATGACTGGGAAATAAAATCCTCCATTTCACCTTGTTTTGAGATGGTGCTGTCGGAAAGATCAGCAACAAACAGGATTTCGGTAAAATCAACAGGGATTTTTATGACAGGTTCCATAAGAGCGAATACCAGCAGACTAATGATGACTAATCTGAGCACCAGAGGAAGAATCCCGCCGTTTAGGCTTTTCCCCTCATATTTGCGGTAAATGTACACGGAAACCAGCACAGCAGGCACTATTGCCAGCAAGGCCAAGGGATTTTTTAATTCAAGCGCCATGATGATACACCCACCATTCTGTTAAAAGCAGAAGTAATAAAATCCACCCGGCTGCCATCCAGATATTCCTCTCAAACGGGGATGTTTTTGCCTCAGCTGCCTCTCCTCTCCCTTCTGGAACTTCACCTGCTGTTCTAAGATCGGATATATCATCAGTCGGCACCGATACAATAAAGCTGCCTTCATATTCCTGCTCTTCTGCCTGATGAGTAATTCTATAAATTCCAACTTCCTGGGTGTCGTAAAACACAGGCGGAGGATAAGCGTCAAATTCGTATTCCCTGCCTGAAGGTGATATAACGGTTATGCGGGATGCATCTGGATAGGATTCGATCTGAAGAGATTCGCCGGAAAAAATCTGCCCTGCAAAGTATATATCCTGTGGAAGCAGCCAGTTCAGCAAATTCTGCATCAGTATTGGAAAATCCGCCTTCAAAGGCAGGTTGGACTCGTGCAGGGAGAAAGCAAACAAGACTATTTTCCTGCCCTCCTGTTCCCCCGCAATAAGCAGAGGATCTTCCCGCTCATCATAAAGGAGAACGGTAAACCCTTCCGGTACATTCATTCTTCCGGCCCTGGCTATCTGATATCCTTCCGGTTCCACATACTGAAGGAGTTCGGAGTAAACGGACAGGTCATTGGCAGCAGCCCTGGAAGGCCGTATTTCCCCTTCAACAACTAAACCTATATGTTCATGGGATGAAGGGGCGAAGGCAATTATATGGCCGGTATGAGGCAGCTCCTCCGGAAGAGCGCCGTCATAAATATATAAATGAAAATCCGTGTTGTCAGGAATTTCAGATGTATCTGCCTTTAACAGCTCAATATCCTCACGCAGAGATACAGCCCGCTCCAAAAAGACATTGCGTTCTGTCACAAGCATGACCTTTGCCTTATAACCATCACTTACAAGAGCCAGGCCTGAATTATCCAGCATCAAGTCATCCTCATCCGATATGGATACCTCCATCTTCTGTACTGATACGGGAATATCGGGCCAGTATACTGCAACTTCTTCATTTTCAGGCACGTTTGCTTCTTTTACATTAAGCAGCATATCATCTGCCTTCAATTCCAGGGTAATATTCCGCTCAGGCCCAAAGTTAGCAACACGGGATATGACGCTTATGCTTTCCCCTGCCCTTTCATAACCCACATGGGTTATGGCGGCATTTTTTCCATTGCCTGAAACCAGGTGGAATACCAAATTCTCCTCATCCAGGCCGGAAGGGATAAAATCGCTGAATACATGGATCCGGCCGCTGTTTTCACCTCGTTCCTGCAGTATGGCCTGGGCCAATTGAACCGCAGCTCCTAAATCGGTTTTGCCATTGCCCGCCTCTATTTCCTCTGCAGCCTGTTTCAATGCTGCCTTGTCATTCGAAGACCCTGCCAGAACCAGCGGCTGCCGCCCGGCTTGTACGATGGACATGATATCCCCGGGATTCATGCTGTCAATCAGTTTAATGAGAGCATTGCGCGCAGCTTCCATCCGGTTTGGCTTTACATCCACGGCCTGCATCCGGGCAGAAGTGTCAATGACGGCAATAAAATGACTGCCGCCCATACCCCTGCTCCAGACAGGCCGCGCCAGGGACAGGGCAAAGAAGATTACCGCCAGGACCTGCAGAATCAGAAGCAGCCGGGTGCGCAATCGCTGCCAGGGTTTGGCTGCCTGCAAATCCTGCAGAACCCGCTGCCAAAGCATGGTGCTGGAAACTGTATAATCTTCATGCTGTTTTCTTAACAGGTATAGCAATATAATGGGAATAATGAGCAAAAGTGCCAATAATGCCCATGGATTATTAAATGACAATTCAGCCTCTCCCCTAACCAATGATACCTGCCTGCTTCAGTTTTTCAAACACCAGCTCTTCCAAAGAAACTGCGCTGCTTACCTGAATGCATGCAATATCCAGCCGGTTGCAGGTGCTTTTAAACTCTTCCAAGTAGGAATGCAATGCTTTTTGATACATATTCAAAGTACGCGGACTCATCTCCACTTCCACCTTATCTCCGGTTTCCTTATCTATCAGGCGCAGAGAGCCGGAGAATCGGGGGTTCAGTTCTTCCGGCGCAAGGATTTGCACCGCTGTTATATCCTGCTGTTCGTACATTAAATACCTGAATGCTTCCTTGTACCCGTCTTTTGCAAAAAAATCCGACAAGATTATGCTGATTCCCTTGCGTCCTCTGAGCGGAGTAAAACCGGCAATGCTCTTGTTCAGGCTTGTCCTGCCGCTGAAGGGCAGCCTGTCTATAAACTCCAAGGCCTTAAAAAAGCCTGGTTTGCCGGAAAAATAAGGATATCTGTCTGATATCCCATCATTCAGGGCAGCAATTCCTACCCGGTCATAATTGGCCAGCGCAATGTATGCAAATACAGCCGCCAGCTTTTTGGCCAGCACTCCCTTGCTTGGCTGTCCGTAATCCATGGAAGCACTGGTGTCCAAAAATATGGTTATGTTGGCTTCCCGCTCTTCCATAAATAGTTTTATGAACAAACGTTCAAACCGGGCATAGGCATGCCAGTCAATGGCGCGGTAATCATCCCCCGGGGTGTATTCCCGAAAATCCGAGAATTCAATGGAGCTTCCCTTGGCTTTGGATCGGCGTCTGCCCCCGGTTCCGCCCTGTATTAATTTAGTTCCCGGCAATGTCAGCCGTTCCAGTTTTTGCAGAAATTCAGCATCAAAGGTTTTCATGTTAATCCCTTACTCTTCTGTAGCCTCAATAATCTCCCTGATTACATCATCAGGGCTTTTCCCTTCGGAAAGAGCCTGGTAATTCAAAAACACCCTGTGCCTTAGGGCAGGAAAAGCAGTATTGCGGATATCCTCAAAGGAAACATTATACCGCCCTGCCATCAGTGCCCTTACCCTGGAAGCCTGGATAATCGCCTGAGCCCCTCTTGGGCTGGAGCCATACCTAACCAAACGCTTGGTAACTTCCGGGCTGCTCTCCAGCTGCGGATGGGTGTTCATAATCAGGCGCAGAGCATAATCCTGCACCGGCTTTGCAATGGGCACCTGCATTGCCGTTTGCCTAAGCTCCAATATTACAGATGCGTCTGCTGCTTTTTCGGCTCTTTGCTGCTCTCCACCTGTGGTCAGATCAACTATCTGATGCAATTCCTCCAGGGAAGGCAGGTTCAGCAGCAACTTAAACATAAACCGGTCCAATTGTGCCTCAGGAAGGGGATAGGTTCCCTCTTGTTCCAGTGGGTTCTGGGTAGCCAGCACAAAGTAAGGCTGGGGCAGGTTACTGGTAACCCCGGCAACAGTTACGGTATGTTCCTGCATGGCTTCCAGCAATGCGCTTTGGGTTTTGGGCGTGGCACGGTTTATTTCATCTGCCAGTACCAGATTGCTGAAAACCGGGCCTGCCTGAAAACGGAATGTGCTGCTGCCTTTTTCATCCTTTACAAGAATATTAGTGCCTATAATATCCGAAGGCATCAAATCCGGCGTAAATTGTATCCGGTTAAAATCCAGGTCCAATACCCTGGCCAGAGTTTTAACCAGCCTTGTTTTGCCCAGGCCAGGCACTCCTTCCAGCAACACATTTCCTCCTGCAATCAAGGCCGTTAACACATGGTCAATAATATCCTTGAGCCCTATTATCTCCTTGCCTATTTCCTCCTGAATTCTTGCCACCGTCTTTGAAAAATCTTTTACGTCCATAGCCATGCTTACCTCCCAAAGCCAATATGCTTTTTTCAATGTTATCCAGCTATGCTTTGCCATTCTCATTTTACTGAAATAATGCTGCAACAATTAAGAAACATAAGCTCTGCATACCCAAGCAGGATGCTTAAATTATGCCTATTCCAAGGTTTCGAAATATTTGCGCACTATTTCCTGAATAGCGGGCGGAAGTGTTCTTCTGTCCATGCTTCTCATGGCTTCATTCCTATACTCCTGGTAAACTTCCTTGTATGGAATATAACCCGACAAGTCTCCTATGCCTTTTCCGCCGGTTTCAGATATTACCTGGCCTTCTCCGGTCGGCCGGCCGGATACATGAGTTGCTTCCCCGCCATCCCCCAAACGCTCTGGTGCATAAATCTGTTCATACACGGTCTCAGCATTCTCATCTCCCATCTGGCTGCTGCCATTCCGGCCGCCGCTGGTGCCTGCGCTGCTCTGGCCGGAACCCTCGCCGGCAGTGCCGGAACCAACACCGGAACCAGCCTGTCCGCTGTCTCCCCGGCCTGCAGCAGCCCCCTGGCCTGATCCACTGCCTTGGCCTTGTCCCTGTCCGGCTCCCTGCCCCTCACCGTTTCCTCGGCCTTCCCCGCTGCCAGACTGGCTGCTTGGGTTATGTGCATATTGTATTTCCCCGGCCGCCTGGGCAATGCCGCTGCGCATCTGCTGCAGGGCATATCTGGCATCTCCCATGGCGCTGCCGGCATTTACAGCCTGGCTCATTGCTTGGCCCAACTGACCAAGGGCTTCACTCACCCGGCCATTGCCCAGGCTGCCGGACGCTGCGGCAAGCTTATCCTTTATCTCTCCATCAGGTGTGGATTCAGCTGCTTTTTCCAGTATATCCTTAAGCCTTTCCGCCAGTTCCTTATTATCTGCCGCGTTTTCAAGCTGCTCCTTCAGCTTGTTCAATTCATCATCCAGGTTAGCCATGTTCCTGTCATGCAATGCTCTTGCCAAGGCACCGGTCTCTTCCAATGTTCCAAGATGCTCTGCCAGCTGCCCTATGCTTTCTTCCCATACTTTGTCGGCAAGGGCTGTCAGCTCCTCCTCAGCCTTGGAAATCTCCTTTAATGCTTCCTTGTATTCACCGGTTTGTTCCAGCCTTTCAGCCAGCTCCTTCATCAGCAGAGCCAGCTGCTGCCGCTGCTCCTGAGTAAGTGACTCCTGTTCCAGCACCTTCTCCCAGGTCTTCTCCAATTCTTCCAGTTGCTGATGGATTTCAGCCCTCAGTGCTTTCCTTTCCCGAACGATTCTGTCCATGGGGTTTGGAATCAAATTAACAATAACAAGGCTCAGCAGAAGCAGCATGAAGGCAATTCCATGAGATTTGGGAAGGCGAAGCGGAATCCGCTTTACATCTAATGCTGAAAGGTTTTCAATGGCATCCTTCCTTTGAAGTTCAGCCATTATATCGTCTCTTTCATCCAGCTCACAGGCTGTCAGCACCTTCTCCTGCAAACCAAGCCTGTCCACCATTCTGGCGGTTTCATATACGGAAGGTCTCTTGAACCATCCTGCAACCAGCCCAATAACAATTGCACACAGGACGGCAGACAGGCAGGCATGAATCAAGTATTCAAAGGGAAAGAGGAAAGATAGGGCAGAAAGAACCAATGCAGCAGCCAGGGAAGATAGAATTCCTAAAGACAGGCACTTAAGCATATGCTTAAGCAAAACCCTTCTCTGCACTGGTGCAAAAGCATGCTTCCACTCGGCATGCTTCCACTTAATATGCTTTTTTTCCAAGTACTGCTGCCGAAATTCAAATTTTCGCTTTCGGAGCGATCTCCCTAAAATCCTGTCAATAGTTTTCATTTTCTTTTCTTTCCTTTTTTAAAGCTGATACGCCGTACAGGATTAATTTTATACATGCTGATAATCAAAAGCATGGCCGCAACAACCAGCATTACCATGGAGTTTACTATCCAAAAATCCAGCCTGCCTACGGGCCCTATTGACAGCCCGAGTAAAGTGCTGAACCCGCCAGGCTCAGTGACTAATATATCCGCAAGACCTACAGCCGGATTTATATACAGCACAAAAGGAACAGTTGGATTGGAAGGCTGGGGCATTGTTCCGCTGTATTGAATGCTTATCATATATGCACCTAAGATCACGCTTACCAATCCTAAAAAGAAAATGGTGATATAGGTTACCACCGTTGACATTACCGTCCGCTTGAACAGGGTGGAATAGAATATGCCGATGCTGCCAACGGCAAAGGCAGTTATCATATAGAAGATAAATAACTGTAACATATCTCCCGGGGTGACGCCGCCAAACAGGAATACCAGGCTGAACAGGGGAATGGATGTAATGATCAAAAGCAGAATATAGGACATTGAAGATATGAGCTTTCCAAAAATAATGCCGACGGAGGAGATTTTGGTAGCCAGAAGCAGATCCAGGGTCTGCTTCTCCCGCTCACCGCTGACGGTGCCGGCAGTTTGTGCGGGAGTTATGAGCAGAATCAAGGCAAATTGTACTACAGCCAGTGCAATATAAATCTGCATACCTGCTTCCTGCCGGGCATTAACCGAACTGTTCCAGGACATATTGGTCTGTATGAATGCCATGTAATACAAAAATCCGATCAGCATTAAAACGCCCAGATAGGCTGCAATTCCCAGAGCTGTCCTCCAACCCCGCATTTTTATTTTCATCTCACTGGTTATTATAGGGTTAGATCGCACTTTACCGGTCCGCATGCCTGGTCACCTCCATGAACACCTCTTCCAAACTGCCTTCTTCCCTGGTAAAGGACAATACCGGAATGCCGTGGTTTATAAGCAGCCTGAGCAGGTCCGCCATATCCTGTTCGCCGCCGTTGAAACTGACCTCCAATGTATTATCCTCACCGTAAATATCCTCAACCAATGGCTGTTCCCTGAGCAAATTGACAGCTTTATCCGTCTTGTCAAGCAGGGTGATTTCCAGAATGGTTTTACCGGTTATTCTTCGCATTATATCCTGAAGCCGGCCGGAATAAACCAGCCTGCCTCTTTCAATTATTCCTATGCTGGTACAGAGCTCTGCCAGTTCATGCAGGATATGGGAGCTGATAAGAATAGTTTTGTCCATATCCTTAAGAGTTTTCAGTATCCCCTTCATTTCAAGCCTGGCCCTGGGATCCATGCCGGATGCAGGCTCGTCCAGAATCAGCAGCTCAGGGTTATGGATAAGGCTGCGGGCCAGGCAAAGCCTCTGCTTCATGCCCCGGGAGAGGGTATCAACATACTCATGTTTCTTATCCCTTAAATCCACCAATTCCAGCAATTCATTAGTACGCTTGCTTCGTTCAGCTTTGGACAGACCATAGCAGCTGCCATAAAAGTCCATGTATTCATCCACTTTTAGGTTGTCATACACACCGAAAAAGTCCGGCATATAGCCGATCTTTTCCCGTACTCTTACGGGATTTTCCGATGCATTGATCCCATCCACCAGCACTGTTCCGGAAGTTGCCTCAAGAAGGGTTGCCACAATCCGCATGGTGGTGGTTTTACCTGCACCGTTGGGACCTACAAAGCCGTATATATCACCCTTTTCCAGCTCCAGGTTTAAATTGTCCACTGCAGTGAAATTTCCATATTTTTTTACAAGGTTAACGATTCTAAGCATTACGGCACCCTCCCTTCCAGGCTTACGGCTGGAATACCCATCTCCACATATTGATCCTGCCCTGCGGGCACAATCTTCAAATAGATTTTGTTATCCTGGTCCAAGTATTGACTTAAGTTACTTTCATCCAGGGAAATGGTGTTTCCCTGGATCTCAGCATAGTCGCCGGTTTTTACATCATAGATCAGAACTTTTCCGTATCCAAAGTATAAATCTGTGCCAATCATAATCTTCAGATCATGAAGGTGAATATAGGGCGATAAATCCACGGAAAAGACAGCATGGCCTGGAGATTGGTGTATGTAGAAATAATCTCCGCCGATTTCAGTGTTGGAAGACAGGTTCCTCTCAAATTCTGCAAAAAACATGCCCGGCGGTATGCTGACCATTCCTTCTCTTTCTATTGTTAAATCCATAGTGCCTAGAATGATTCCTTCGCTCAAAGTACGGTCCGGCTTTCTGCCGTTGATGGTAATTCCGGTCTCCGGCTGTCCTTCATAAAAAGCAAAATAGGAAATCTTCAAGCTTAAGGGGTTCTGGCTGCCTGCAGAACCTTGTACTCTAGGCATGGAAGGATAAGCTGTTTCATAAACAGGCCAGATTAAATTATTCAGAATATACCGTCTGTTCATATCCTGCCTGCTTTGCTGATCTTTAGCCGTTCCCTGCGGCCAGGGGAAAACAGTATCTATCATATTGTATATATTGTCTTGATACCTGCTTCTTCCGGCAACCGGCAGAGTCAGCTCAATATTCTTGACTTCTCCCGAAGCAATGTTTCCAACATTCACAAATGCAAAAGGGGCATATATAACCATATCCTCCAAGGGGTACATGGTATTGTTGGCAACCATGCCCTTCACCTTGCCATTTTCGAAATAAAGGTTGGAATCAATTGAGCCCAGTTCCACCGGAATTGTACCCGTTTCAAAGGTCTTCATGGTCCATATATTTGCATTGTCAAACAAAATCCGTGATGGATTTGCCTGCTCCATTTTTGCCAATAATCCGGCTGGCAAACCGCTTTGCTGGCCTTGAAGCTGGATACCGCCGGGAGACAGCAATTCATAGCGGTCTATCTCCACCTCGTAATCGCCCCTGCGGGGTATGAAGATGCCCACATAATTGGTCAGATTTCCCTCTTCCTCGTTGGCGTTCATGTCTACAAGGGAGATGGTATTTACTATAAGTTCTCCGCCCTTGGTGTTATAGCCCAGAAAAAAGATAAGTGCTGCAAAAATTATGGATAATGCAGGTATGGTAACCCAGGCCCATTCCCTCTTGTCTATTTTTTTGAGAAATATATAGTTTAACGGACCTGCCAAAGCCAGATAAAACAGAAAGAGAAAAAGGATCAGCATAACCGAAGGCATTTCCATGGCTTCAATATTGCCCAGCACGTCTGCCAGGCTTGCTCTCATCTGGCCTTTTTCTATCGGGTTTCGGAGATAGGATGCAGTATCCGGATCCAGGTTTTCAGACAGGAGTTTTTCCCACAGCATCCTGTTGCCTGCCCAGCTCAACATGGGTTCGGTTCCCAGGTCAAAAGCAGACACAAATACGGTGCCTTTACCTTTTTGAAACATCCATACCAGGCTGTCTTCTTCATTTCCCAACAATACTTTTCCATCCTGGACATCTATATCCATTATCTGAAGGGGTGCCTGAGAAGAAATCTGCTGTTCCGTAAACTCCTCAAGCAGGTTTACAGAAGCAAATTCCTTTATATCCCCTGCTGCAAAAGGAAGGATGCTTCCTGATAATCCATCCAGGGTCCTTTTACCATTTAAACCGGTGCCTATGATTAACACCCCGCCGTTTTGCAGCCAGGCATTTAAAGCATCTGCCTGCTCGGGACGTAAAGCTGAAGTATCAAAATTATTAAGAATTAATACCGAAAAAGCCGCCAGAACATCCCTGTGGTCCGGAAAACTGGCAGCATCAAGGGAAACAGGCTGATAGCCGGAAAACAGCTGGCTGCCCGTCAGTTTGCCTTTCCAATAGCCCAAAGAAGGCTGGTCATCAGTCACCAAACCAAGCATATATCTATTATCCCCGACAGGATTCAAGGATTCAGCCTTAATGCTTTTGAGGATCTTGCCCTTGCCGTCTGTCAGACTGATGTTTAGATTCCGTTCAGCTTTATAAATCCTTGCATAGATGGTATACTCCTTCTCAGAACCGTCAGGCAGGCTGACCGGTGTAGAATATATCATTCTGCCTTCAGTACCGGCATTTACAGTTATCTCAAGGCTGCCTTCCAGATCACTGCCCTTATTTTTTAAAACTATCCGGACCGGCGTCCAGCTTCCCAGCAGATATGTACCGTCATAACCCACCTCAGCTTCCATGTCAATATCCGGAGCAGCACTTGTTTTTATCGGCAGGAAGATTAAAAATAAGGCTGTCAGCCAGACAGCAGCTATGATCCTGAGTCTCTTCATCAATTAACCCCTTTCAATACCCAAAAGAAATGACCAATCCTGAACCCAGGCACTGGAAAATGCGTAATTATTATAAAGATTATACCACTAATATACGGCTGTTCAATCGATAAAAGCTTAAGAATCTATGAAATTCGTTTTAAATATTTCAAAAACAGGTTTTTGCAGCCAGTTTGTGCACGAAATAAGAGGCATGGTCCTTCCGGGTCATGCCTCTTAAACAGATTTCGTTGAAATTTCAACTAAGTGTAATACTAACTTCTTTACCAAGGTTGCGTGTACCTTAATTATAAAATCCGGTGATATTTAAACAATTTCTTTTTCCAGGATACACGTCAGCAGTTTAACCGCATTTTCCAGGTCGTTCCTGTCCACCATTTCATGGGCGCTGTGAACATAGCGGCAGGGTATGGAGATTACTCCGGAAGGAACTCCTTCCCTGGAAAGATGTATTGCCCCCGAGTCAGTGCCCCCATACTCCAGTACTTCCAGCTGGTAAGGGATTCCTGCTTCTTCCGCCCTCTGAATCATCAAATCCTTCACCTTGGGGTGGCAGATAACTGAAGCATCCTTTACCTTAACAGCCGGACCATCGCCCAGATTGACAGCCATAGGCCTGGATTTCGGCGTATCGCCGGTTAAGGTAACATCTACGGAAATTCCTATATCCGGATTGATGGTATAAGCTGAAGTCTTTGCTCCGCGCAGGCCGACTTCTTCCTGTACAGTAAACACAAAGATCAGTTCGTTGGGAGATTCCTTGACCGATCTTATAGTTTCAACCAGAACGGCACAGCCTGCCCGGTCATCCATGGCACAACCGAAATACCGGTCTCCGCTTTGTGCCATAGGCGCATGGTATACGGCTGCATCACCTATCTGGACATGTTTCCCGGCCTCTTCCCTGCTTCTGGCTCCTATATCTATGTACATCTTGTCCAGCTTAAGCTTTTTCATGTCATCCAGCTCTGTCTCATAGCTGACAGCGCCGGTAACCCCGTTTTGAAATACTACTCTCCGGTGCAGCACATTAAATGGTGAAACCCCGCCTACATTGGAAAAGCGCAAAAAGCCGTTTTCATCAATATTGGTTACGATCAAGCCAATCTGGTCCATGTGGGCGGCAAGCATAACCTTTTTGGCATCCGGATTGCTGCTTTTCTTAACTGCAATCAGATTACCCATAACGTCTTCAGTTATTTCATCCACAAAACCTTCTATTTCCTGCCTTATTGCCTGCCTTACAGCTTCTTCCCTGCCCGAGGGGCCGTAAATGCCTGTTAAACGAACCAGTAGTTCTTTCATTGGGTTTCACATCCTTTCAAAAATTCCTTCATCAGTCGAATGGTGTTATTATAATCATTCATATCCATCATGGAAGAGGGCGAATGAATGTAACGGCAGGGAACCGAAACCACCACGGCAGGCACGCCGCCGCGGGATTTGTGTATGCTGCCTGCATCATTGCCTCCCGATACATTTTCCTTGATCTGATAGGGAATGGAATGCTTTTCAGCAGTTTCCACCATTTGCTTAAACAGCTCAGGATGGACAATGGAAGTGCGGTCCATAAAGGATATGGCAGGGCCCTTGCCCATTCTGGTGGTATGCATGTGCTCCGGCACATCCGGAATATCGGCACAGGTTGTGCCTTCCACCACTACTGCCATATCCGGCTCCACATGCCAAGCTGCCACCTGTGCACCCCTCAGTCCTATTTCTTCCTGCACGGTGAAGCAGGCAATCAGATCAATATCATAGTTTTCCTTCAAAAGTTCAAGCAAGATTGCACAGCCAACGCGGTCATCCAGAGCTTTGGCCTTTACCTTATTATCCCCAAACCGGACAAAAGTGCTGTCAAAACATGCATAATCTCCGATCTGCACCAGCTTTTGTGCTTCCTCCCTGGATCGGGCTCCTATGTCTATGTACATTTGTTTTTGGTTTATTACGGTGTTTCGTTCCTTGGGTTCCTGTAAATGAATGGCCTTTACGCCAATTATTCCGGGAACGCGGTTTTTCCCGATAAGAACCCGCTTGGACAGTAAAATCCTTTGATCAATGCCGCCTACCACTTTGAACTTAAGCATGCCGTTTTCAGATATAGATGAGATTATAAATCCTATTTCATCCATATGGGCGGCAACCATTACCTTTTTACTGCCCTTTCTGCCTTTTTTTCTGGCAATTACATTTCCTATTCTGTCCACCGATACTTCTGCACCGGTTTCAGCTGCCAGCTCCAGAATTATTTCCCTGACTTCCTTTTCATTTCCGGAAACCCCGCTGGCTTCCGTCAGTCTCCTCAGTACTTCAGCCATTCCTGCCACCCCTCTTCCAATGAAGCTATGAACAGCGCCAAAAGCCTGGCACCGGACTTTATATGATCCAGGTTCAGTGTTTCCACCGTTGTATGCATGTAGCGCAGGGGCAGCTCCAGCAGGACGGTGGGAACTCCGCTGCGGGAAATCTGCATGGACCTGGCATCGGTGCCTGTAGGGCCTGGTGCAACGCTGATCTGGTATTCTATGCCGTATTCCCTGGCTGTTTCTATAAGCTTCTCTGTCAAGCCGGGATGCATATTTGGACCCTTGCATATTGCAATTCCTTTATCCATGGCGTAGGTATCTTCCTTGGGCGCATCCGGCGTTTCCCCATGTGTTACATCAATCGCAATGCCGATATCCGGCTGAACCTTATATGTACTTATAACCGCTCCCCTGGTGCCTACTTCTTCCTGCACAGTGGCCACGCAGTATACCTCCGCTGCATACTGCAGCCTGTCCAGCTCCCTCATTACCTCTGCCAGTATAACCACGCTGGCCCGGTCATCAATGGATTTGCCGTTTACCATAGAGCCCTGCATAGTTGCCAAAGGACTGCGGAATGTTATCAAATCGCCTACACGGACCAGCTTCTTCACCCGGTCCGGGGGCAGGCCAACGTCTATGCACATATCTTTCATTTTAATTACCTTCTGGGCTTCACCAGCATCCTGAAGATGAGGCGGAACAGTTGAAACAATGCCGTAAAGCTTTTCCCGGCCGTGAACGGTAACCTCCTGGGCCAGCAGGATTCTTTGATCCACCCCGCCAATACTGGTAAAGCGCAAAAAGCCCTTTTCATCAATATCCTTTACCATAAGTGCTATTTCATCCATATGGGCAGCCAGCATCACTTTAGGCCTTTCCCCTGACTCAAGGGATACGGAACCCCTTTTTATTCCATAAACATTGTAAAAGGAATCCGTATGGACCTGGTCACAAAGCCTGGAAAATTCCTTGGCAATAAGCTCGGCTGCCTGCTCTTCATAACCCGAACCCCCGGGTATTTCAATTAATTCAGCTAGAAAATCCTTCACATTTTCATCCTCCTTGAATTGCAAAGCGTACTGCTAATCTTCTTCATCCAAAACCCTGATATTCTCAAGCCTGGATAATTCCGCAGCCAGAATGTGCTTATTCATGCCCGGCGGAAATACCAGCTTAAAATATGCCTGGGTTTCTTCCTCCTCTCCCGGATCCACCTTTATATCCCGAATACGGATATTCAGCTGTGCCAATACGTTGGTAATCTGGGCAATCTGGCCAGGTGCATTGGGAATTTCCAAAGTAATTTCAAAATCCCTTAAACCGGGTACTAGGTTCTCAAATTTCTTAAGAACTACCAGTGTTATATAGGAAAACAGGGTTGCTGCCAATGCACCCCAGTAAAATCCTACACCGATGGCCAGGCCTATACAGGCCACCACCCACAGGCTGGCTGCAGTAGTCAGGCCCCGAACCCGGGAGCCATCCTTTAATATGGTGCCCGCTCCAAGAAATCCAATACCGCTTATCACCTGTGCTCCCAATCGTGCAGGGTCCGGAGGATTGGAAGTATAATTTGTTATCAAAAATTCCGAAGTCATCATTACAACAGCTGAACCCATGCAGACCAAAGTATGAGTCCTGAATCCGGCAGGCCGGTTGCCTATTTCCCTCTCCAGGCCGATTATACCGCCAAATACCATAGCCAGCAGCAGCTTAAGTAAAATCTCCCAATTCACAGAAACACCTCCCATTCATTTCTTATACCCAATCTCATTATATAATAAGCTGAATTTTATCCAGTATTTTATAATATACTTTTCATAACCGGATAAGACGCATCGTCGCTTAAGCCGCCCTCAAGAGGTTTAAGCCCGCTCCAGAGAAAATTGGAGCGGACAATTGAATATGGGCCGAACTTCATGCGTATCTGATCCACAGCCCGGTCTGCATTCTTCTGCTTTTCCCAATCCTTATCAAATAAGGAAAGCTGAACACAGTCTGATGAAGACAGTTCACTGACCCGGACTCCAAGATGACGGATGGGGCTGCCGTCCCAAGCCTCGTCAAACAGTTTTTTACAGTATTTATAAACAGCCATGGTGCTGTCAGTGGGAGTATGTATTTTCACCTGATGGCTGTAGGAAACCAGATCTTCCGCTCTTTTGATGGACACAGAAATAACCTGGCAGCGCCAGCCGCCAAGGCGCAGCCGCATTCCTACGGTTTCCACCAGGGACAAAAGGACCTGATGTGCGGTTTCTCTGTCTTCCACATCAAAATGCACTGTAGTGGAATTGCCAAGTCCCTTTACCTGCTGTCCGGAGCTGGCAATTTCCGAGTTTTCTATACCGTTGGCATATTCCCAAATCAGCTCTCCCCAGCTTTTCAGCTTATATTTTAATATACCCAGGTCAAAATTAGCCAAATCGCCAATGGTATTAATTCCCATTTTGCGAAGCTTGCAGGAGGTGGCGCTCCCCACCATGTATAAATCCTCTATGGGCAGAGGCCACATCTTTTCGGGAACCTCTTCAGGAAACAGGGTTGACACCGCGTCGGGCTTTTTAAGATCCGACCCCATCTTGGCCAGCAGTTTGTTGGTACTGATTCCTATGCTGACGGTAAAGCCCAGCTCCTTTTTTATCCTCTCCCGGATATCGTGGGCCACTTTCAACGGCCTCTCCGAGCCTTGGATGCCTGACATGTCCATAAAGCATTCATCTACGCTGAAAACCTGCAGTTTGTCAGTATATTTTTTTAAAAGCTCAACCAAGGCATTATGACAGCACATGTAAAGAGCATAATTGGGCGGAACTGTAAAAAGATGCGGACATTTTTGCATGGCCTGCCAGGTGGGTTCGCCGGTTTTTATCCCATATTTTTTTGCAGGTGCGCTCTTGGCCAGGATAATGCCATGCCTGGTGGCCTGAGAGCCTGCCACGGCAGAAGGAATATCCCTAAGATCCACCTTTGCTCCGTGCTGGAGCCTGTATACCGCTTCAAAGGATAAAAAAGCGGAATTTACATCTACGTGAAAAATAAGTTTTTCAGCCATTGCTTACTCACATCCTCCTAATTATACTATCACAGAACACACGTTTGTGTAAAGTTTTTGTCTTTCAGACGGAGGAATAATGAGTAAGCCTGCAGCTGAATAATGATTACATTTTAACAAAGTTAGGCTCTTTTTTCCATAAAATTGAACATAAATTTTTGCATAAGTAAAATACTAAGTCAAAATATTTAGAAAAAATACACGACTGTCCATATTATCTATATAAATACTGTAAAAAACATATATAAAAATAGTTTGTTAAAATATTGACAATCCTATGCCGGTTAAATATTATATAAGTAACCAGATAGACAGCTTACAGTTATCTTTCTTACAGATTAGACAGCAAGCTATCCGGTTAATAATAGTTGTACGGTTAACAGTTTATAAATTTTATAAATAAGGAGGATTTTACTATGAAAAAGGAAGCCATAGTAAAGCCAAAAGAAATTAAAAAGGACAATACTCCCTCCGATGTGAATGCTATGATTGATAAACTTGTGTCAAACGCTCACCAGGCACTGGCAGAATATATGCAAATGACTCAGGAGCAGATAGACAAAATTGTTCACGCCATGACCCTAGCCGGCCTGGATAATCACATGTATCTGGCAAAACTTGCAGCAGAAGAAACCAAACGAGGCTTGTTTGAAGATAAGGTCATCAAGAACATATTTGCCACAGAGTATATCTATCATAACATTAAGGGTCAGAAAACAGTCGGCATCATCGAGGAAAATGATCTGGAAGGATATGTGGAAGTAGCTGAACCCGTTGGAGTGGTGGCAGGTGTCACCCCGGTTACCAACCCCACTTCCACGACCATGTTTAAAGCTCTGATCTGTGCAAAAACACGAAATCCTATAATTTTCGCCTTCCATCCTTCCGCTCAGAAATGCTCGGCCGAAGCGGCAAGAATTCTTAAGGAAGCTGCTGTAAAAAACGGAGCTCCGGAACACTGCATCCAGTGGATTGAAACCCCTTCCCTGGAAGCTACCACAACACTGATGAAACATGAAGGGGTATCCCTGATACTGGCCACCGGCGGTGCCGGCATGGTCAAATCGGCATACAGCTGCGGCAAACCTGCTTTGGGGGTAGGCCCTGGCAATGTACCCTGCTATATCAACAAGAATGTTAACGTAGGCAGAGCATGCACCGACCTTATGATCTCCAAAACCTTCGACTACGGCATGATTTGTGCATCCGAACAGGCAGTAATAGTAGATGAAGCGATCAAGGATGAATTTGAAGCCTACATGAAGGAGCATAATTGCTACTTCACCAATGAAGAAGAAACAGCCCTGCTTACCAAATATGTTATAAATACAGAAAAGATGGCGGTAAATCCTGAAGTAGTAGGACAGCCTGCAGAGAAAATAGCTGAAAAGGCCGGATTTAAGGTGCCTGCCGGAACCAAAATCCTGATTGCAAGGCTGCCTGAACCTTCACTTAAGTACCCCTTGTCCCTTGAAAAGCTCTCCCCCGTTCTTGCCTACTTTGTCTGCAAGGATGAAGAACAGGGCTTCGAATATGCCCAGGCTATGCTGAAACTTGGAGGATTAGGCCATTCAGCCGTAATTCACTCCGATGATGAGGAACTGTGCGTACGCTTCGGTGAAGAGATGAAAGTAGGCCGGGTTATTGTAAATGCACCATCCTCTCAGGGGGCAATAGGTGATATCTACAATGCCTACACCCCATCCCTGACCTTAGGCTGTGGTTCCTTCGGAAGAAATTCAACAACCTCCAATGTATCCACCGTCAACCTGATCAACAAAAAACGCATAGCCAAGAGGAGAGTTAACATGCAGTGGTTCAAAATCCCCCCCAAAATCTATTTTGAAAGAGGATCCATTCAATATCTGGAAGCAATGCCCGGCATTTCCCGCGCTTTCATAGTTACCGATCCCACCATGATGAAACTGGGTTATGTTGATAAAGCTTTGTACTACCTTAGAAAGCGGGAGAAATACGTTCACAGCGAAATCTTCTATGAAGTTGAGCCGGATCCGTCCCTTGAAACCATACAAAAAGGCGTAGAAGCCATGAATGCTTTCCAGCCTGACGTAATTATCGCCCTGGGCGGAGGTTCAGCCATAGATGCAGCCAAGGGAATGTGGCTCTTCTATGAATATCCGGATACCAGCTTTGACGGCTTAAGGCTTAAATTTATGGACATAAGAAAGCGTGCCTTCCACTTCCCCAACCTTGGAAAGAAGGCGAAAATGGTAGCCATTCCCACCACGTCGGGAACAGGTTCTGAAGTAACTTCCTTCTCGGTTATTACCGATAAGAAGAGCGGCAATATCAAGTACCCTCTGGCTGACTACGAATTGACTCCGGATGTGGCCATCATCGATCCTCAATTCGTAACCACAATGCCCAAATCCATAGTGGCCGATACCGGAATGGACGTGCTGACCCATGCCATTGAAGCATATGTTTCAGTGCTGGCTTCAGATTACACCAACGGCCTGGCAATCAAGGCCATTGAGCTGATATTCAAGTATCTGCCGAGAAGCTATGAAAACCCCAACGATACGGTTGCCCGGGAAAAGGTTCACAACGCATCCTGCATAGCAGGCATGGCTTTCACCAACGCTTTCCTAGGAATAAACCACTCCCTGGCACACAAACTGGGCGGTGAATTCAACATACCCCATGGCCGGGCAAATGCAGTGCTTCTGCCCTATGTAATTGAATATAACTCACAAAAACCGACCAAGTTCACCATATTCCCCAAATACGGCGAATTTGTGGCTGATTACCGTTACGCACAAATTGCCCGGCAGCTGGGCTTTGGCGGCAGCACCCAGGAAGAACAGATAGCCAACCTGATAAAGGCAGTGCGGGATCTGATGAGAAAACTCAACCTGCCCATGAGCATTAAAGAATGCGGTGTTGACGAAGCAGCATTTATGGCGGCAGTTCCCAGCCTGGCAGAGCGTGCCTTCGAAGACCAGTGCACTACTGCCAACCCCCGCTATCCCTTGGTAAGCGAGCTGGAAGAGATATATCGTAAAGCATATTATGGGGAATAAATAAAACAGCATACAATCGGATCTGTTGTAGCTTCCGATTGTATGCTGCCTAATTTTAAATCATTCATTTTTATTACGATTATAGTGCTTTACGTAAAGACTGGATTTTCAGACCCATTTCAAGCATAAGATGCTGTCCCGGCTGTATTTCCCCATTTATTTCCTTCATTAATATCTTCACGGCTTCAGCACCCATTTGACGGGATGGATGGATATTGTGTGTTACTATTTCGGGCATGATAAATTCTGCAAAACTGTCCTCAAAACCTTCAAAAGCTGTCATAACAATATCATCAGGTACACTAAGCCCTTCTTCAAAAATAGCTCTCATGCAACCTGCACTAATCAAGTGATTCCCGGCAAAAACAGCAGTAAATTTTTTATTTGTAGCTAAAATTTCTTTCATCGCCTTATATCCACCTTCTGCTGTAAAGGAACACTCCTTCATTAAAGCAGGATTAGGTGTTATATTTGCTTCCTCCAATGCCTGTAAAGCACCTTCCCAGCGTTGCTTTCCGGAGGTATAGGTTTTTCGCCCGATAATCAATGCTATATCACGGTGCCCATGCTGAATCAGTAGATTAATAATACGTTTGCTTCCACCTGCGTTATCTACATAAACAGCACTATAGGGCATATCATCATAATAACGCGCTATAAACACTGTAGGTATATCGCCGATTTTAAGGTCAATATGTATTGTGCTACGTTCCGTTGGCAAAAGAATAATACCGTCTACCCTTCGTTCCCTTAGGGTAAGAATCATACGCTTTTCAGCCTCAGCATCTTCACGTGTATGACAAATGATCATTTCATAATCATGTTTTTTTATCTCTGACTCAACACCTGTTGCAACACTGGCAAAGAACGGGCTGTTTATATGAGGAAGAACTAATCCGATTGTATGTGATTTTTGCAAAACTAAGCTTCTGGCAATATTGCTTCGTACAAAATTATGTTTTTCGATTATTCTTTTAATTCTTTCGGCCGTTTCCTTTTTTACATAACCACTTTTGTTCAGATATCGAGACACAGTAGATACTGATACACCGGCTTCTTCAGCAATTTCTTTTATGGTAACCATAGGATAACCTCCACTATAGCATTTATACCAAGTAGGGTAACGTTTTCATTTATTTTTTCGCATACTACCATAGATGTTTATATATGTCAAGAAGCTATAGCTGAGGATGTATTGTTAATAAATAAACTTATAGATCGGGTTGCATTATACTACACTTAATAACGCCCAATCCCGTTAGTATGTTAGGTTTAAATAGATCATAAAAAATAAGAATTGTTTCAAGAAAAAACAAACATACAAATACACTAAAATTTTGTTAATAATATATCAATCCCAATTGTGATAGACACTTTCCAGCCGCTTTATCTCAATGTTACCGCTGCACAGGTCAATCAGTTTGCCTTTCAGTGCATCCCAATCGTGATTGGTTAAAATATGAATATCCACTTTTTCTCCATAGGACATTTCTTTAATGTCAATTCCCGGCTGGTGCAGAAAATGTTCTACGCTGCCCAGCAGATTATAATTAAT
>ERZ773359.1163-NODE-1163-length-37016-cov-5.130868_pt1 | contig 37016 bp, 31 predicted proteins | sample MGYA00374955_ERZ773359 | MGnify/ENA primary metagenome ERZ773359 (study PRJEB29098, sample SAMN04486028) | biogas fermenter metagenome | study: EMG produced TPA metagenomics assembly of the Biogas fermentation microbial communities from Germany - Plant 4 DNA1...
TCCCTGAAAAACTATTTCTGTTTTCAGTTTATAGTTATTATGTTACACTAGGAATATCTTAGTTTGATGAGGTGAAATTTAATGACTATCGGAATTATTGGAGCCATGTCAGAAGAAATAGCTGGTCTTGTTAGTCAATTAAAAAACAAAACCGAAACTAAACTGGCAGGCTTAACTTTCTATCAAGGAAAGCTTAATCTTAAACCTGTAGTAATCGTTCAATCAGGCATTGGTAAAGTGAATGCTGCCATGTGTACTCAAATTTTAATTAACTGCTTCAAAACCAAAGCAATCATCAATACAGGTTTTGCTGGAGGGATTGATCCAGCCGTGAAAATTGGTGATGTAGTCATCTCCACTGAAGCCTTACACCACGATATGGATGCTACGGCTTTCGGCTATCAGCTTGGCCAAATACCACAAATGCAAATTAGTCATTTTCCAGCTGATCAAAGCCTCCAACAACTAGCTTTTACCAAAGCGCAACAAATCCTGCAGCCAAATCAAGTACATTTAGGCTTAGTTGCTAGCGGCGATCAATTTATTTCTTCACTGCAACAAAAAGAACATATTGGCAAACATTTTCAAGCCAGCTGCGTGGAAATGGAGGGAGCAGCTATTGCTCATGTAGCTTATCTTAACCAAATACCTTATGTAATTATTAGAATTATATCAGATCAAGCCGATAATAGTGCTCCAGAAAACTTTGGGGAATTTACTCAAAGAATAATTCCAATCTTAAATGAAATTGTTCTTCAAGTAGTTAGTAACTACTCGGATTGCTCTGAACGATAAACAGCATAGAAATTTGCTATCCCTTTGCATAATGCCTCAGCAATACTTTGACGAAAATCAGGATCAGTCAATTTTGCCAAATCATCTGGATTAGTTAGAAACCCTACTTCTACTAGAACTACCGGTGGTTTGGCTTTTATTAACATTAAATTGCTGCGGGGCACTGGATAATCATGATTTAACACTTGTACCTGCTCTATAGCTTCTAAAACCGAGGTTGCGTATTGCTTACCGATATAGGAATTTCGCCGATAAAAAACAATGGCACCTTGTTCCGCTGAACTTTTAGAAGTATTTGCATGAACACTCATCCCAATTTTTCCTGAATGTAAAGCAATAAACCTACCTTCTAAATCTCTTTGATGACGAGTACCTTTACTTTTTGCCAAATGAGTAACATCCATATCTGTATCACGAGTTAAACCAACTTTCAACCCAGCCCCTTCTAAAATATCACGCATTCTAAGAACAATATCTAGTACCAAATCTTTTTCGTAAACATCCCCAGCTCCAATTCCACCAGAATCAATCCCACCATGTCCCGCATCTAAAACTATATCATATTCCACTGAGGTGGAAACCAAAGTGGCTGTTAAAACCCCTAGTTGGTAGCTACTTGGCAATGATAGTAAAAATAAGACGATTATTAATAATGCGAAAGCAGATAAATAGCTTTTGGTTATTGTAACCCAATAAAATTTTCGGGACATCAAGCATCTCTCCTTTTACTCGATATCCCAATATATTCGTTTACTAGCTTGGATAATTCCCCTAAATAAAAAGGGAAATAATTAAAGGAAAATCAAATAGTTCGACTAATATGTTATCAACAAAAGCTTATATGAAGTTATTCACCAAAAGCCTTTGCAATCCTTCACCCAGAAATTCTGATGGCTTAAGGGATGCTTAGTTTCTTAGTAAATTCTAAGCAAATGAGGTTGATAAAAATGGCTTATATTCGCAAAGTTACTGATGAATCATGGACCTATGAACATCATTTAAGTGAGACAGAAAAGGCCATGTTTTACTACATTCAAAGTACCGGTCATTATTATTCCAAACCAATCTACTGCTGCCGACGGCAAAGTTTAGACTCAATCCTGATTAAATATACTTTAAACGGTACTGGTTATTTAAAATATAATGATCAGTCTTACACCTTAAATAAAAATGATTTATTTATCATTGATTGCCGTAAACCTCATTATTATGGCACATCTAAAACAGATTTATGGGAAATGGTTTGGTTACACTTTTCTGGCGGTGAAAGCAAACGTTATATGCAACAAATTCTTGAATTCCATGGTCCTGTGTTTAAATGTGAGGCTAATAATCGAGTGCTAAGGAATATCTCACAAATCCAACGGTTACTCAAAAGTGGTAATTTGCAAATTAACATGTTGGCTTCTGCTTTAATTACCGAAATATTAACAGAATTATTGATTAAAAGTAGATTTCCTATTGAAAATATAAACGAACCGCCTGCTGCAGTTAAGCAGACGATTCGTTTTATTGAAAAAAATTATGCAAGAACGATTAGCCTTGACCAAATTGCTGCTGAAACTGGTTTTAGTAAGTACTATCTATCAAGAGTCTTTAAGCAATACACGGGTAAAAGCCCCTATGAATACTTAATTCTACAAAGATTACAAGCAAGCAAAGTATTATTGAAGAATACAACTTATCCTATTCATTTGATCGGTCAAAAAGTGGGCTTTGATAATCCCAGTCACTTTATTAAAATTTTTAAACAATACGAAGGTACTACACCATTACGGTTTAGAAAAATCTGGAATCAACTGTAGCTCTTGTAATCGCTGATAAACTAATTCAGCTATTTTTCGTGCTCCATCCTTAGTAAAATGAGTAAAGTCACGACCACCTTTTTTATCCAAAATATAATAACTATCAACTATTGCTTGTTTTTCTTGTTGAGTACCAGGGAGATTATTATAGTAAGCTAGAGCATCATGATGTAAATCAATTAATAAAGTGTTAGTTTGCTCCGCTACCTTTTTAGCACTAGCCACATAGGTCCCTAAAGTTGCGGTACTAGTAAAGCCATGCATTGGTACAGAGGTAACAATGATTGGTGTTGCTCCCCGTTGCTTAGCACCTTCAATATAATATTTGGCATAAAGCATTTCATAATCAGGATTACCACAATAACGAGCTTCATTATTGAAAGTTCCGTCATTATGGCCAAATTGAATCAATAAATAATCACCTGGTTTAATATTTAATAGAATTTCTTCTAGTCTACCTTCTCGGTAGAAGCTAGCACTACTGCGACCTCCGATGGCTCGGTTATTTATTATATAATCTGGGCCTAAAAATTCTCCAAGCATTTGTCCCCAACCCGCCATAATATCAGTAGCACTGTAATTAGCAACAGTAGAATCTCCAGCTAAATACAGAGTGGGCTTATCGCCCTTAGTTAATGCTGGTAACTTAGTAATTTCTAAAGCATTTACCATAGCTTTATATTGGGTTACATTTACTAAATTCCCCATAAAATCAATATCCAAAACACCATCGACAACAGCTACATCAAAAACTAGCTCTGCAGGTTTATCCTGACTAAAGCTGACTATACCCTTCATAATCCGGTTATCATAGTATTCGTTAGAGCGAAATCGCTGAGTTGGAGCATTTTCCACTCCGACACTTAGATTATTAGGTTCAACATCAGCAAAAGTTAGCTTCACCCGATAATTTCCTGGTGGAAGCTGCTGCTTAAAACGAAAATATTGATCAGCGTAAATATAATCGCCAGTTAGCTCCCTTCCATCCACTACTTTACCAGATACTGGAGTATTTGGATCAATACCAAAGCCAGTATTTTCCGAGTAAAGAGTATTAGGGGTAACTTTTGTATATCCAGGAAGTATCTTTTCTGTGCTTAAGCCAAAATCATATTTCATGTTATAAATCACCACTTCTAAATCTTTACTAACAACTGGATCAGAATCTAAAACAGCTCGTAACAGTAAAATACTGGGCTGTGCACTATCTTTAATGGTTAACATACCGGTTTTAGAATTTAGATAAATATCATCCGTGACTAAGGGTTCTAAGCTACTATGATCATACAGATACCAAGTAACTGATTCTTCAAGAATACTACCAGAACCATCTCTGACCACAGCGGTATATTGGGACTCAGCTTGACTAGTGAAAGGAATTAGGTGATTAGCCTTACCTTGAATTTCAATACCAAATGTTGTACTACTTAGTGGAATCTCAATAGTAGCGTGTTTGCCACCAGTAGTAGCAATTACAGTAACTGGCTGAGCAATAGCCTGAGAACCAACCTGTAACACTGCTCGATTGAATTGGCCAGGAACAGGTTCAACTGTTACTCCAGGGTAATCCTCAGCCAAACTCCAAGCAAAAGATGAAACTGGTAAAGCCGTCGCTATTAATTCTAACTGATTAACACCATCGTCAGGCACTTGTACTCCATTACCAAGAGCTTTCAAATCAATATGACGAACAATTGGTTGATAGATATATACATTATCCACATTGATCCGTTTATCCACTGCTAAATCTGGTAAAAACACGTTGATATTGCGAATTCCAGTTGCTTGCACTCCGTTAGTAATGGCATATTCTAAATTATCTAGCTCAGCAATTAGCTGTTTACCATCATAGGCTTTAATAGAATAGCGCTTAGTATCTACATTAGTGAGAATTTGAAAACGATACCACTTTAACTCAGAAAAATTTTTTATCAATACTTGTTCATCTAGTCCATCACTAACAACAATGTTGCGACCAGAAGCAGCCACTGAAATAGCAGTATGTCCTAGTCCCCAACTAGTTGCCCCAGTATTCTTAAACAAAATGCTACCTACTCCATTATAGAAATTAACATCAAACTCCATTGCCACTAGCCCACTAGCTGGAAAATCTCTGGACAATACGGTGGAGCCTTTGGAACCATCAGCTCGAACACCTTGCTCGGAATAGACTTGAATATAATGGCTTTTTCTTCTAGCATCGTATTCTAATGTTGCTTGACGCGTAGCATTAGAGCCTAACATTGCCCAGCCGTCAAAACTGGGATCCGCTTGTTGAGCAACTTCAATTCCTATTGGATAACCATATTCAAAACCTTCCACTTGATCGGCTGGTAAAATATACTTATGTTTAGATTGATATTCAACTACCGTATCTTCAATTAACTGACCCTTTTGATAATCCCCAGCTAAAACACTAAGTTTTAAGGATAAATTAATTGGTCTTTCGGGAATTTTCAGCACTGTTTCTAAGGCCCGATCATTATAAGCATCTACCTGATAAGTGGCTACACTTTCAGTTATCAAGTCACCATTCCCGTCGATTAATTGAACAACTATGGTTACTATTTCCCTATCTTTGCTGCTATTTCTGGCTAAAATAGAAACAACTAAATCCTCTGAATCAGTAAATTCACTTTGGACAACTCCAGCTAAGTTCTTTAACTCTGGGGTATAGAACCTCAAATTCCCATAACTAGCATAATTAGTTTTTTGTCCAGTAGTTTCAATTTGAATACCTTGACTTTTAAACTCCTCACTAATAATTCTTGCTAATTGTAAAGCTCCATAATAATTCGGATGAGTTGGATCAGCATACAGCTTTTTAGTTGCCTCTTCTCCAATACTCACATAATAAGCAGAACTTAGATTAGCATTATCAATTAATAAAGTATTTTTTTCCCGTGCTACTATCCGAATCATATCATAATGACCTGCCCAACCAGATACACCATGAGTTAAATTATTCCAAGGATCCAATTTAAAACCATCAGAGCGACCTTGAGGTGTAACTAGAACAGGAATACCACCTTTAGCTCTAATTTGGTCTACAAAGTATTCTAAATTTGCGCGAAAATCCGCAAGAGGATACTTATTCCGATCATTAATTCCTAATTGAACGATGAAATATTCACCAGGTTTAATCTGAGCTAAAATAGCGTCAAAAGCACCATCTTCTCTAAAGCCTTTGGTAGTTTGACCACTAGTAGCATAATTTCGCAGAATATAATCATTAGTCAAATAAAATGGCAAAACCTGTCCCCAACCAGTAATTGATTCTTTATTAACTGGCTCTATGGGATAATAATTACAAACTGTAGAATCGCCACCTAACCAAATTGTCGGTGGAATAGTTTTCTGATCAGCTATCTTTTTGATTTCCAAAGCACTTAATTCAAAGGACGTACCTGCTTTACCATCTAAAGTGATTTCTGCCAGACCGTCTGGAATATCCATTTCAAATTGTTCTCGACTAAAATTACCAGTAATATTCAAAATAGCTGGTAAGCCGTTTACATAAAGACTTTCCCTAGCAATGGCACCGGTAGCAAAACTAAAATGATAACGACCAGGAACTAAATTTATTTTAAATGAATTAGAACTAAATCTTCCACCTTCTACAAAACGAACTGAATCACTTAAAAGAGGATCTGTAGTATTATAAAAAGCACGATCAATAATCTTGCTCGGATTATTGAAACCATAACCTAGTTCTTCAGAATAACTGGTTTTCGCTGACACTTTAATGTATCCTGGTGCTGTTTGCTGATTACCAAAATCAAATTTTAAAATTGAGGACACTTCGATGGCATCTATACTTTCAACTGAACCAATAATGTTTAAGTTTAATTGTTGATCGGTTACGGTTACCTCAAAGGCTGCTTCAATTTGTTTATCACCAATGGCTGCTCCGTGAAAGCAAATTTGCTCTTCTGCTTCAATGGTGATAGGAGTTGAACTTTTGGCAAAAACTGTTACGTAGTAATCCCCATTTGATAAATCTAAATTAAAACTATGACGATCTTGAGCAATCTTGCTTAATTGGTTTGTCAACTGCTCTGCTTCGAACCAAAATACCTGATTAGCATAATTAATTTCATTAGCAAAAGTAGGCATAACCGACGTAATACCAACGATAAAAAGAACCAATAACTTAAATGACCAACTAAACTTTCCCATACTAAGCCTCCTCAACTGAAATTATACTTTAAGTATAATTGATTTAAGGAGTAAGTCATTAGATTTACTTGCCCAGAAATATAACAATATTGCCCCAAATAAATTAACCAGGTTCTAACGAACCTGGTCATTTATTAGTACCATCCTCTTAATTTCATGGCTTCGGCAACACGCTTTATGGAGATCATATATGCAGCTGTTCTCATATCTACGTTATGTTCTTCTTTCAAGGCCCAGATCGCATTAAAGGCTTTCACCATTAATTGCTCTTGTTTTTCTTGTACTTCTTCAAAGGTCCAAGAATAACGTTGCAAGTTTTGTACCCACTCAAAATAGGAAACAGTTACTCCGCCGGCATTGGCCAGAATATCAGGTACTACTAGAATTCCTTTGCTTTGTAAGATCCGATCCGCTTCTGGTGTGGTTGGACCATTAGCACCTTCACAAACGATTTGTGCCCGTACTTGATCCGCATTTTCTTCAGTGATCACACCTTCTAAGGCACAAGGCAAGAGAATGTCTACATCAAAACTAATAATCTTTTCTTTTGGAAACTCTTTTTCTGCTCCTGGGAATCCTTTAATTACTTTATGTTCATTCACATACTCCATTAAAGCGGCAATGTCAAAACCTTGACTATTATATAAACCGGTAGTATGATCAGCAATGGCCACAATTTTGCCACCTAGCAGATTAACATATTTGGCAGTGTAAGACCCTACATTACCAAAACCTTGTAAAGCTACAGTAGCTTGTTTTAAATCAAGATTGATTTTCTTAGCAGCATCACGAGCCATTAAAGCTACCCCATAACCCGTAGCTTCTGTACGAGCTAAAGAACCATAAAAGGATACTGGTTTACCGGTATAAACCCCTGGAGCAAATTCCCCAGTAGTCTTTTGATACTCATCTACCATCCAAGCCATCACTTGGCCGTTAGTACCCATGTCAGGAGCAGGAATATCGACTTTTTCTCCAATAATAGCAGCAATTCCTCGGGAATAGCCACGAGCTAAACGCTCTAATTCCCCCTCTGATAATTCAAAAGGATCAACAACTACTCCACCTTTTCCACCGCCAAAAGGAACACCAACCACTCCACACTTAAAAGTCATCCAGGTAGCTAAGGCCTTTACTTCATCCATAGTTACACCTGGATGAAAGCGAACTCCACCTTTAAATGGACCAATAGCATCATTATGTTGTGCCCGGTAACCAATGAATGTTTTAACAGTTCCATCATCCATTTTTACTGGAATGGTTATTTCCATAGTTCGCATTGGATTTTTTAAAATCTCATAGACAGCTGGTTCCGTGCCTAATTTGTCACAGGCTGTTTTTAACTGTTGTTGTGCAATTTCCAATGGATTGATTTTCTGTACTGCCATAATTTTGCCTCCTCAATTTTGAGTATAAATTTCATTATAACATACGATTAACAAGTAGGCTAGCTACTTTAGTCATAACCAAAATCAGCTTGATCCTCATGTACCTGCTCTAATCGTAAACGTTGAATTTCTTGTCGGGCTGCTTGTAACTGTCTTTCTAGCTCAGCAACAGTCTGAGATAATTCAAGGTTTTTTTCTGCCTTTGAATTAGCAGCTTCTAGCTGAACCAGCTTGCGTTGCTGCTCAATAGCTAGCAGGGGTACCAATGGTGCCACACTTTCTATAACTAACTCAGCTGGTCTAATACTATGAGCAGATGCAAATTGCGGGAAAGCTCGAATTACAATTTCACCAGGTTTCAGGGTCGAACGCACTAAAGCCACCGCTTCCCCCCACTGAGCTTGAGTAGGATTGGCATAAATCCCTAGGTCACCGACGATTTCACCTTCCCCAGTTACCTCAAATCGGATCCAATCTTTAGCCAGTCGTTTTACTGTTCCATGCTGATCGGTAATATAAGCTACAACTGGCACAAAATCTACACCATCAGCCTGTAAAGGAATGCCTGCAAAATCAGCTTTTAAAACAATCTTACTTTTCCGACCAGCTGGACGACGTACATGCTTAGCCACCAACTTGCCATCGATGTAACCTTCAGCTACAATCTCCACATTTACTTCAGTTTTTACATTATAAACTCGCTCTTTTAATTTCATAAAATCAAAGGCCTTCTCGAAAACAACTGGTGGATGTGGTAAACCAGGCCGATTGGCAGGGACTTGTTTTACCCGAGTTTCTTCACCATAAATTGTTAATCTAACTTCCTGGCAATTAGTGAAAACTACAATGTCAGAACTAGAAAAAGGCGTCATTTCATGAGCAATAAAGATCATTGGCTCAATCTTAGGGGATTGTTGACTCTTAAACGCATACCAGGCATACTTTGGTTGACGGAAAGCGTCTAAAATCCCACCCCAAAATGGATCAGGATGATAACCACGTTGATGATCAATACCGCACCATAATGCCCCGCCTACATGCTGAGCAGGCGCTTTATATAAAGTATCAAAGTTCGTAAAAGGATAAGCTGTCTTTAAAAAATGGAACGCCTGAGTTAGCTGTTTGTCCTCGCCCATTCCTTTATGTACCCGGTTATTGGCATTTTGAGCGTTCCAATCATCAACATTATCCCCCCATTCCCTGGTAAAATAGGATTTGTTTTCTAATTTTACTTCATGTCCGTACATTACATCAAGTATTTGATTAATTTTTAAATGATCATCCCCTGCTGTATAACAACCAGGATAAGGATATTCTTCGTGAGTAATGCGATGGGCAGTTTCCACAAATTCTTGGGAATAACGAGTTTCATTTAATATTGGTTCCCACATTAAAACTGACGGACGATTTCGATCCCGACGAACCATATTGCGAATATCATCGTAAACTCGGTTCAAAAACAACTGAGAATCATTGAAAAACTGCCAGCCAGGAGTGGTGACAATCACAAATATGCCTAACTCATCGCACGCATCCATAAATGCAGGATCCTGCGGATAATGGGCTGCCCTTACTACCGTTACACCAGCTTCTCGCAGTTTTTGTGCATCTCGCCAATGACCAGAATTCGGTAAAGCATTGCCTATATATGCATAATCTTGATGACGATTAACGCCAATTAGTTTACCAGGGTAAGGCTGACCATTTACAAATAAGCCATCTGCACCACGAAACTCAACACTACGGATGCCAATTCGATTGCGAATACCATCTACAATCTGTTCCTCTTCATCAATAACTAGCGAATCCAAATTATATAACTTTGAATGATTAGGATGCCATAACTGTGGATTATTCACAACTAGCCGTTGAGTAATAGTTAGACTGCTAAAAGGCTCTAGAGCCAGTAATTCTTGGCTACTAGCCACAAGTTGTCCCTGTTGATCTAATAATCTAGTTTCTAAAAGATAGTTCTTTGAAGTATTAGTCTCATTAATTACTTCTGTGTCAACAACTACTATAGCCTGTTCCTTAGAAACCGTCTCATAATGTACAAAAACTCCTCCGCCAGCAACTTTATTGGCTAAAATTGGATCGGTAATATGCACTGGAGCGGTGGTGTAAAACCAAACATCTCGATAAATTCCACCAAAGTATGTCCAATCTAATAAATCTTGAGCTTTACCAGGTGGATACATTGGATCATCACTATTATCAGTCCAAATAGCAACTAAGTTCTGCTGACCATAATCTACATCATCCGTAATATCTAGAACAATTGGCAAAAATCCACCATAGTGCTCTGCTTTCAACTTACCATTAATCCAAATCTTGCACTTACCCATGATCGCTTCAAAATGTAGATACAGCTTGCGACCTTGCTGAGCGGTATCTACTAAAAATTTTTTACGATACCAAGCTGGACCCTGATAATTCATAGTACCACTAGCTTCTAAGGGTAATAATTCTAGCCCATGGGGTAAATTTACAATTTCCCACCTGCTATCATCAAAATCTAAAGCTTCACCGCCTTCTACCATTCCTTTATAAAAGCGCCAAACAGGATTAAAATTATAGACAACTCGGTTACCATGCTCAATTTGATAAAAACCAGCTGTAGAAAATTCTTGGGAACGCATCAGCTCACCTCTTCATTAGCCATCTTTGGCAATTTAGTAGCTAATTCTTCTCTGCTAAGAGTTTTAAGATGCTTCGTTAACTCTAGCTCTAAAGCTATTAACTCTTGATATACCAACTTGGCAATGGCAAATCCTCCATAATCATTGAAATGAGTGTAATCATTAGGATAAAAAAAGCGCAACGAATCCTTTGGACCCAATTTCTTGATAAAAGCCACACTGCGCGCATGTAAATCAACAAAGGGCACGTTCATTTCTTCAGCTAACTGCCGACAAGCGTCAGCATACTCTGAAAGTAAATCATTAAAAGTACCGTCTGGGTGCCATAGACTACGACTAACCGGTGAAATTATTATTGGTTTGCCATCCAGGGCCAGCACTTGCTCTACATAATCACGTAAATTAGCTTGATAACCACCAAAAGGCTCTAAATGTTGCTGTTTTTGGTCATTATGACCAAATTGAATGAAGAACCAATCTCCAGGTTTAAAATGCTTCTTCACAATTTCCCAATGAGGTTTATAACTTTCTGTAGTGAGACCGCTATGAGCATGATTAGAAACAGCAATCTCTGGTTTAAGTAATGCAGAAAACATTTGCCCCCACCCACAATAACTATGCCAGGGATAATATGGATAATAAGCCCCCTGATCAGTCATGGTAGAATCCCCTGCCATGTAAATAGTTGACAGTGCTGAGGCGACATCCACTTGAATTGCTTGTAAACCAACATTTTTACCCACAATAGCAACATCGAGCATTAAATCTTGATAAACTTCTTTTTTGCCTCGAGGAATAAACTCACAAAGGTTAGCAATGAACTGATATTGAAATACTTGTTCAGCTGGCAAGCGTTTATCTAAGAGCATACACCGTCGACGTTCAGAAAAAATAGTTACTCGTGCATCATCCGCTAAGCCAATTAATCTTAAAGTTACTCGATAATTACCACTAGCAGGTACCTTAGCTTTAAAAACCAACGGAATATTACTATCCTCAAGATAGCAATATGTGGCTTCTGTTCTAATCCTAGTACTCAGCTGACCTTGAAGATCAGGAGATAAACTAAAGCCACTATTTAACTCAGGTATTTGAAATATCTGATTATGTCCAGTATTCTTTTCGGACATAAAACCATAACCTACTGCTTCAGAATATAGGATATCTCCAATAACAAGAGTACTCGCTGCTGAGTTTCGCTGTTTACCAAAAACAAATTTCAGACCAGCCACCCCCTTATGCTTTACCATATTATAACATCATAAGTATTCTTCAGCATTTGTATTTTTTAAATTGAAAAAACAAACACTGAGAGAAAGGGGGAATACTGATGGCTTTCACTAGATTTATGAAACCAGAAACTCGCCAAAGTCTAATTGATACAAGAGAAGCGATGAATATCTGGAATATTTTAAATGCCTGCTACACCATTATTGAACGTTTAGAAGTAGATTCTAAAATGACTCATGATATAGATCTTAAAATCGTCCTAAGCCGAATCATCAAAAATCTCCATAATGATACTACCAAATTAAAACAACAATTAGAGACATATCAAATTAAAGGTCCTGATCGGGGACGACTACCTTCAGAGTGGACAGGAAATCCAGAAGTAAGTAGAGACGAATTAATTGCTAAACTGGCCTTGATTTTCCTTGAAGAACATTTAGGAAATTTACTATTGGCTAACCGAACCAGCATCACCAATGACAATATCCGCCAAATATTTTATCGGATGATCATTAAGCTCACTAATCAAATTGATTTATTACTAAAATACCTTAAAGTTAAAGGTTGGATCGAATCCCCACCAATTTATCCTAATACTCCACCAAATAACGAAGAAAACCTAGATTGCGGAACAGCTGGAGATTTATGGAACCATCTGTGCCGCCGTTATGATCACATGAGAAAAACTGAGTTCTATGATGCTTTAGCCCATGATCTCGATTTCAAAATTGTAATCGATCTAGGACTAAATACCCTTAAAGAGCAAATAAATATTTTAGAAAAGGAATGTCAGAAGTTCGGTATTCCTTTACCTAAACGACCATCTGAAGTAATTATTGCTCCTGTTAGTACAGATTTAATCAATGACGATCAAATGTATCGCGATATCTTCCTTGGACTACAAGGGGCTGCATTATTGCACATTAGCGCCTATAAACAGTGTAAACTAAATGATCGAATAAGAAACTTGTTCAAACAAATGATCATTCAAGAATTGGATTTCTTTGAAATCTTTCTCAAATATGGCAAAACTAAAGGCTGGCTGCATCCTGCACCAAGTTATAAAATATAGTAAACATCCTGCTAAAAAAGCAGGATGTTTACTATATTTGTCTACTACCAGGTTTAACCAAGGGAAGGTCTGCTTGACATAAAGGACACTGGTCTGGTTGATAAACTTCAATATCTAATTTTAACAAAGCGTGAAATGGCATATCAAAGTCAACTTGTCCTTTACTACGATCAACTAAAGCAGCTACAGCTTGCACTGTACAATCATGGTCTTCCACTATTTTAATTACTTCTCTTACTGAACCTCCAGTTGTAACCACATCTTCCACTACTAAAACCTGTTCATTTGCTGAAAGCGTAAAGCCCCGCCGTAAAGTCATTACTCCATTTTCCCGCTCTGCAAAGATAAAACGACAATCTAAAGCTTTGGCTAACTCGTAACCAAGGGTAATGCCACCAATAGCAGGTGCGACAACAGTATCAATTTTATAATTCAATAAAGCAACTAATTGTTTAACGATCTGCTCGGCTTGCCTGGGATGCTCGAAAACAGCAGCACACTGCATATACTGAGCACTATGAAGTCCAGAAGTTAACAGAAAATGACCGGTTTTCAAAGCACCTAGACTTTCCAATTGCTTAATTAATTGTTTGTTCATCGAAAGCCTCCTCCACTTCTTGCAGAATATCGGCAAAAGCCCCGTAAGGATCCTCAGCTTGAATAATTGGACGACCAATTACTAAATAATCACTACCTGCTAAGATAGCCTCACGCGGTGTCATCACTCTTTTTTGATCCTGCAGTTGACCACCAGCAGGTCTGACACCGGGGGTGACAGTCAGGAAATCGACACCTAACTCACTTTTTAACATTTTTACTTCTCGGGGAGAACAAACTACTCCATGCAAACCAGCCTCTTTAGCTAACTGAGCATAATGTAAAACACATTCATCAACAGTACCAGGGATTTTTAGCTGCTGATTAAGCATTTCCTGGCTGGTACTTGTTAATTGAGTTACTCCTAGCAACTTAGTATCCTCTTGCAGAGCTTCACGGGCTCTTTGCATCATTTCTAACCCACCGGCACAGTGCAGATTAAGCAAATCACAACCTAACTTACTCAAAACATTAATTGCTCGATATGCAGTATTAGGAATATCATGTACTTTTAAATCGAGAAATACCTTTAAACCTTTATCTTTTAAAAAACTAATAAAATCAGGACCATTACTATAAAATAATTCCATACCAACTTTAACAAACCGTACATCTGGTAATCTAACCAAAATATTCTCAATTGCTTCTTTGCTATCTAAGTCTAAGGCAACGATAATTCTTTCCGCATGATTCACAAGGCACACCCCCGGATTTCTTCTAAGCTTTCAATTCCTTCTGCTGCCATAAAATCAGCAATTTCTTTGATTATTTTAGGACAAGCCATTGGGTTAGTAAAATTCGCAGTACCTACCATTACAGCACTAGCTCCTGCCATAATAAATTCAAGCGCATCAATGCCTGAATAAATACCACCCATGCCAATAATTGGAATCTTAACGACCTGAGCAACCTGATAGACCATTCGCACTGCTACCGGTTTGATTGCTGGTCCGGATAATCCACCTATTTTGTTGGCTAAAACTGGCTTCCTAGTTTTAATATCAATTTGCATACCTATTAAAGTATTAATCAAGCTAAGCCCATCGGCACCTGCTGCCTCAGCTGCAATGGCTAAATCTTGAATATCAGTGACATTCGGAGATAATTTGACAAACAACGGAACTGCAGATACCTTTTTTACTTTTTTTATTAAATTAGCTAAAACCTTTGGATCAGCACCAAAAGTTAAACCACCAAGTTTCACATTTGGGCAGGAAACATTCAGTTCTATAGCTTGAGCATAGCCACTATTCGAAATTTCTTCCACGACTCGGCAATACTCACGCTCAGTACTTCCAGCCACATTTACGATTATCGGCACATCCTGCTTTGCTAGCCAGGGTAACTCCTGGGTAATTACCTTTTCTACTCCAGGATTAGCTAGCCCAATGGCATTAAGCATACCTGCTGTGACCTCTGTAACCCTAGGAGTTGGGTTTCCAAGTCGCGGCTCTAAAGTAGTTGCTTTTACCACCACTGCCCCTAATTGACTTAAAGGATAATAATTGCTGTATTCACGCCCAAAACCGAAACAACCAGATGCTGGCATCACCGGATTTTTTAATTTAAGACCAGCTAGCTCCACAGCTAAGTTAGGATTACTCATAAAGCCACTTCCTCCCAATTAAAAACAGGACCTTCTTTGCAAATCCGGTAATGCAGTTTTCGATCTGCTGAACTGCACACACAACCATAACATGCGCCTACGCCACAAGCCATTCGTTCCTCTAAAGATACATAACCTTGGATATTAATACCCTGACAATGATTTTTAAGGGCTTGTAACATACCACGGGGGCCACAGCTATACAAGTATTCATAATTTGCTTTAGTATCCAGCAAATCTGTTACAAAACCTTTAGTACCAAAGGAGCCATCGTTAGTAGCCACTAATACCTGACCTAGCTTGGCAAAGCGTTCCACCCAAAAACAATCAGCTTGATTACGAAATCCCAAAATAATTGTCAAATCATTAGTTATCTGCTTCTGCTTTAACTCTTTCACTAACTGATATAATGGTGGAACACCAATTCCACCACCAACAACCACTACTTTAGAATTCTTGGCTGGCAATTGAAACCCAGTACCTAGAGGACCAATAATGTTCAATTGATCTCCTACTTGACGCTGACTTAACCATTCTGTTCCCTGTCCCACTACTCGAAAAACTATAGTTAAACTTTTTTTATTAGTATCAACTTCTGCAATACTAATTGGACGTCGCAAAATATGGTCTTTACCCTGATTAATCAAAATATTAATAAATTGGCCAGCCTGAACTCGCTGATAAGGAAATGGACCACTCAAGCACAATTCCCATATGTTGCTGGTCAAATTAGTAATTCCGGTAACATCAAGCAGCACTATAAAACTCCTTTCATGGTATTTTGGCAAGCATAACGAACTTCACCATTGACCAACGTTAATACAGGCCAACCTTCCAACAAATGACCAATAAATGGTGAATTAGTTCCTTTACTAAAAAAACTGCTTTGTTTAACTGATCGCTGCTGCAACAAATCAATAACCACTAAATCTGCTGTCATATTTTCTCTTAAACTAGTTGCCTGTCCACTTATTTGAGCTGGCGCAACAGTAAAGGCATCTAGCAGTTGTTCAAGCTTAATAACATCTGTTTTGACTAAATAGGTATATAGGGCGGGAAAGGCTGTCTCTAATCCAGTAACGCCAAAGGGAGAGTTGAAGAAAAGACCTTTTTCTTTTTCTTTACCATGAGGAGCATGATCCGTAGCAATAATATCAATGATTCCCGTACGTAATCCTTCAATTAATGCATAACGATCCTCTGGACTGCGTAAAGGAGGTTTCATTTGAAAATGGCCTTCTGGAAAAGAAATGTCCTCATAGGTAAGCAGTAAATGATGAGGAGTTACCTCAGCAGTCACTGGTAAACCTTTCGCTTTCGCCTCTGCAATTAATTCTACGGACTGAGCACAGCTTAGATGGGCTGCATGATACGGGCAGTTTGTCTTTTCCACCAACTGCAAATCTCTTTCTAACATTAAATATTCTGATTCTGCAGGAATTGCTTGGTGGAAAAATCCTTCACCAACATAGGCAGGATCCTCTAAATGATTAACTAATGCGCCACCAATCTTCGCTAATTGAATCATTGCTTCTTCCACTAATGCATCACAAATTGGATCACCATCATCGGTAAAAAATTTTACCCCTGCTTGAGTCAGCTGTGAAAAATCAACTAACTGTTGATTCTTCCGCCCTAACGTCAAGGCGGCAATTGGTTCTACTTTAATCACAGCATTCTTCTCTACTAATTCTTGAAAGTTATTCAGAGTATCGATGGAATCTAAGACGGGATTAGTATTTGGCATAGCGAATACACTAGTAAAGCCACCTGCAGCAGCAGCTTTTGTTCCAGTTGCAATAGTTTCTTTCACTTCTCCCCCTGGTTCTCGCAAATGTACATGTAAGTCAATGAATCCACGAGAAATTAACATATCTGAGACATCAATTTCTTGTAATTGACCCGAAAAATTTGCTTTCTGACTTGCTGCTTGTTCACCAAAAGCAACAATTTTGCCGTCTATAACTAAAATATCTTCTGAATGCAAAGCACCATCCCGATACACCAAACCACTATGCAGAAACCAATTTCTCATTGTGACCTCCTAACAAACACCATTCAATAACCGCTTTTCGAATAGCAACCCCATTTTTGACTTGTTGCAAAATCTTGCAGCGAGGGTCAGTCATAGCTTCGTCACATATTTCTACATTGCGATTTACTGGACCAGGATGAAGAATAATAGCATCTTTCTTAATCATTTTTAAGCGTCTATCATTAAGTCCATATTTTTCATAGTAATCAACTATATATTCTTGAGCTACATGCCGTTCCTTTTGAATTCTAAGCATCATAATTACATCTGACTCTTCCATGGCTTGATCCACATCTACCCAGGCTATGCCTGGTATATCCGTAGCAAAATATTGCTGAGGTCCAGCAAATTGTACCGTTGCTCCTAACATTTTTAATAAATGTGCATTGGACCGAGCTACTCGGCTATGAAAGATGTCACCAATAATAGTGACTTTTAAACCGTTTAGAGTGCCAAAGCTTTGTTGGATGGTTAAAGCATCTAACAAAGCCTGAGTTGGATGATGATAACGGCCTGAACCAGCATTGATTAAAGACAGCCTCAAATTCAAACCCGTAGTTAAAGCGGGCCAATCCTCTTGGTGACGAATAATCGCCAGGTCCACTCCGATAGCATCCAAGGTCTGCAAAGTATCCACTAATGACTCACCTTTTTGCACACTTGATCTTTCAACTGTAAAGTCTAAGACGGTTAAACCTAGGGCGTGAGCAGCTTGCTGAAATGATAAGCAAGTTCGAGTACTTGGTTCATAGAACAAGTTCACTACTGTTGCCCTTGTCCTCCATGTAATATCTTGCTTAGTAAAAAACTGAGCTCGACTTAAAATTGTTTCCACTTCATTTACTGATAACTGTTGTGTACTTAATAATGAGTTCATTTGTTTTTCCTCCCTATTAAGAGCCTCCAAACGTATACAAGGCGTAAAAAAAGGCTTCCACCAGTTGGTAGAAGCCTAAAAGTAGCCTAAAAAAGAGCATAGTGATGCTACACCTTGTATAGACGTCCTTCCCAACCTCACTGGATTGGATTAAAGGTTCTATTTATTCTTTTTTTGTTACACTAAGTCTAGCAGATCAACAATCCTTTGTCAACACATTGTCATTACAATCTAGCAAAATAATTCTAGCCGGAGCAGCCTCTACATTTACTAATTTCAAAGGAGCTGCGACCATAATATATTCACCAGGAGAAACTGCAGCTAAACGTAAGCCTTCGATAATAATTATGTTATTACTTAATAAACCTTTATGGGTAGCATGATCTGTTTGATCCCGCTCAATTCCTAAAGAATCGATTCCCACACCAGCAATTCTTTTTTCGATTAAGTACTCAGCTCCCGTCCGGTCCACAAACACAAAGTTTAAATCAAACTCTTCAATAGCAGAATTCCGGGTTTTTAATAAAATAAAATCATTAGCTTGAATATCTAAACCTTCTAAATCTTTCCGCGTAATCCGTTCTTCTAAATGACTTAAATCAAATACTTTCACTGGTCGCACTAATTGCTCTATCTTTGTGTGTTCAATAGTGTTGCCGTCTTCTATAAAGTGCAAAGGGGCATCAATATGAGTACCAGTGTGCAAATCGATGGAAATTTTTGTTTCCCTGCCACCTTGACCATTTTCAAAATCTCTGGTGATTACAAATTCTGGCTTCTTCTCAGCCCGATCTTTCCAAACGGTCATTTCTGGATGAATCGCCATAGAAATATCATAGATTCTCATCTTTTACCTCCTAGACAACCATTCCCTACTAGCCATCCGTAATAAAAAGTCTGCCTCTGACGGCCCATTACTTCCTGCTGGATAAATATAGGTTGGTGGATTATTAACATCCCAATCCTTAGCAATTTGATCAACAAAACGCCACGAATACTCTACTTCATCCCAACGTGTAAACAAGGTGGATTCTCCCCGAATTACATCATACAATAATCGTTCATATGCTTCCGGTGAATTAAAACCTTCAATAGAGCTATGACAAAAATCCATAGAAACAGGGACAATCGTTTGTTCAGTACCTGGTCGTTTCGCGTTAAACCTTAAGAAAATCCCTTCATCTGGCTGCACACTAATAATCAAAATATTGGGTTCTAACTTATTATCTTTAAAATAGAGAACACCAGGTAGTTTCTTGAAATGGATAACTATTTCAGAATACTTCTCTGGCATTCTTTTGCCAGTGCGTAGATAAAATGGAACACCAGCCCATCTGAAATTCTCCACTTCCGCCTTGAGAGCAACAAAAGTTTCAACTTGAGAATTTGGATTAACCCGCACCTCTTGCCTATAAGCAACTACTTGTTCACCATTAACTACTCCAGGACCATATTGTCCGCGAATTACATTTTCTGGATCTACTTTAAGAGAACGCAAAACTTTAACTTTTTCATCCCTAATAGACTCTGTTTCTAAATCTACTGGCGGCTCCATAGCAATTAAAGACAGTAATTGTAACATATGATTCTGTACCATATCTCGCAAAGCACCAGATTGCTCATAATAAGGTCCGCGAGTACCGACACCCACAGTTTCAGCAAAAGTAATCTGGACATGATCTATGTATTTGTTATTCCATAACGGCTCAAATAAAGTGTTGGCAAACCGCAATACCATTAGGTTTTGTACCATCTCTTTACCTAAATAATGATCTATCCGGTAAATATTTTGCTCGGCAAAAGTCTGACGAATAACTTTATTTAACTGTCTAGCAGACGTCAAATCTCTACCAAAAGGCTTTTCAATAACCACTCTTTGCCAAGAATCCAGGTTGGGCGCCATTTGATGTTGCTTAATCTCCAAAGTTATTGGCGCAAAATGTTCTGGAGCAACTGCTAAGAAAAACACTCGATTACCTAAAGTATGATACTTTTGGTCTAACTCTTCCAGATAAGTTTTTAATCCAGCATAAGCATGGGAATCATAGAAATCTAGTTGATAGTAATGAAAACGCTCTAGAAACTGATGATCAGCCTGATTATCAGTAAACTCAATCCGCGAATATCTTTTAATCGAATCAATTAAATCTTCATGAGCTTGCTGTTCCCTTTTTTCTCGCCGTCCAATTGAAAGCACGGCAAAATCCTGGGGCAGTAAATTATCTCGATAGAGATTATAGAGTGCAGGATATAACTTTCGTCTAGTTAAATCCCCAGTAGCTCCAAAGATCACTAAAATACATGGTTGTAATTGTTCCATCATCCAACACTCCATTCTGCGCTAACTGCAATTCATCATAGTCTCCAGTAATTTTAGCAAAGAACGATGAAAACGTTGATCATCTTCTAACCGTCTAGCTGACACACCCTTGGTTTTTCCTCCTGCACGCCGCACCTTAGCTTTTAGAGAACGTTCCTCTAACATAAAATCCATTTGTTCATTATTATAAATTCGACCAGCAGGGGATAGGGCTAAACCACCTTTGGCTAAGACCAAAGCTGCTAAACCCCAGTCTTGGGTAATAACTAAATCTCCCGGCTGCATTGAATTAATAATGGCAATATCTGCTGCATCCGCTTGATTATCCACTACGATATGATCATCATTGTTTATTTGATGATTATAAGAAGCCACCGTTAGTAAACGATATTGATATTTTACTTGTTCCTGCTTTAAAATTGCTAAACAGGAACGTGGACAAGCATCTGCATCCACTATAACCTTCGCCTTCATTTTCCTCTCCCATTCCAGCTATTTACAATTGCGATTCCAAAGGCTACTAAGAGTAAAGAAATTACCACAGATAAAGTAATTTTTTCTCCTGGCAAGAAAATCGCCGATAAAATAGTTCCGGCAATTGGAATCATAAAGCGATAAAAAGTAACTTCGCCAGCCTTATTATGTTTTAACAGAATATACCAAATTGAAAAGGCTGCAGCTGACAAAAAGGCAGAGTAAACAAACAATCCCCAAAACATCGGTGTAGGATTTAGATCCTGAGTCCACAAAGCAGGCAAACCAAAAGCCAGTAATAACAAGGAACCAAACAATAATTGGTAAGCATTAACAATTAAAGGATTAATAGTTGAAGACAACTTCTTAGCCTGAAAAGTGCCAACCACACCAGCCAATCCTGCAAAAATCAAAAAGCCTTCTCCAACAAAAGTAAAATCCCATGATAAACCGCTCGGATCAGGCTGCCAGTTGATAATCAGTATCCCAAGTAAGCCAGTAATTAATCCAGTTATTTTGCTAGGATTTAATCGATCATCTGTATAAACAAAGTGAGCAAAAATAACTACTAAAAAATTACCAATGGAATTTAATATCGCACTTTTTATTCCCGTAGCATGGGCAACTCCATTATAAAAGAAAAAATACTGTAAACCAGTCTGGGCAAGTCCTAATCCTAGTAACGGTTTAACCCACTCTCCTTTTATTTTAACCGATTCGCGAAAACCAAAACTAATCACTGCAAAAACCATCAGCGAAGCTAATAAAAAACGACCTCCTGCTAATAAAACACGACTTAATGTATCAGAGGAGTCTAGACCTAGTTCACTATAGGTTACTTTTAAAACAGGAAAAGCACTACCCCATAAAACACAAGCGATAATTGCCAAAATAGCTACTACGTATTTGTTAGTAAATATTTTCGTTCTAGACATTAACTAAAGCACCTTCCATTTCAATTGTTAACCTCATTCTAGACTAACTCTATCTATTCGTCAAATCATTCCAATTTACAAGAAAGGATCATTGAATTAATCAATGATCCTTTCATAGTTTTAACCAAGAATTGTCTTAATATCTTCCTCAACAGTTGTCGTGAGACGTAAATCAAAGTTTTCTTGGAGATATTCAAATACTTTTGGTGTAATCCAAGCTGGAGCGGATGGACCGATGTAAATACCTTTCAAACCGATAGAAAATAAACTCATTAAAATAGCAATAGCTTTCTGCTCCATCCAAGATAGTACTAAAGTTAATGGTAAATCATTTAGATCACATTCAAAGGCTTCAGCTAAAGCCGCAGCAATTTGAATACCAACAATCGCATCATTACATTGACCTAAGTCTAGCAAACGAGGAATACCATCGATATCACCAAGGTCTAAATCATTAAATCTAAATTTACCACAAGCTAAGGTTAAAACAACTGTATCTTTTGGTAAGCTAGCCACAAAGTCACGATAATAATTACGGTGTTTACCTGGAGCATCACAGCCGCCTATTAAGAAGAAATGACGAATCTTACCTTCTTTCACTGCTTGAACGATTTTATCAGCCATTGGCAAAATATTAGTATCAGCAAAACCAGTTGTTAAATACTTGCCTTCAGGCTCACCTTCCATTTTTGGCAATGATAAAGCTTTTTCAATTAATGGTGTAAAATCATAGCCTTCGATTTGTTCCACACCTGGTACGCCGTCTACACCAATGGTAAACATTCTGTCTCTATAAGATTCATCTGGTAACATGACACAGTTAGATGTAACTAAAATTGCCCCTTGGAAATCTCTGAATAAAGATTTTTGATCAAACCATGCCCCACCTAGATTTCCTTTTAAATGAGGGAATTTTTTTAGTTCTGGGTAACCATGAGCAGGTAACATTTCAGAATGAGTATAAATATTAATGCCTTTTCCTTCTGTTTGTTTCAGCAACTCATATAGAGCTTTCATACTGTGTCCAGTAACTACAATACCATGACCTTCAAATATATTAGTAGGGACCTTTACAGGTACCATTTCCCCAAAGTTCTTCACATGGGCTTCTTTTAACATTTTCATGGCTTCAAGGGTCATTTGACCAGCCTTTAAGTTAAAGCCAATGGTTTGTTCTAAGTCAAAATTCACGTTTGTTAGGGTGCTATAAAGACCCTCAGCAAAGAAAGCATTAATCTTTGGATTCTCTACACCAAGTTCACGTGCGTGATAAGCATAAGCTGCAATACCTTTCATGGCATAAATCAAGTTATCTTGTAAACTTTGAATGTTTTCGTCTTTACCGCACACTCCAACCTTGGTGCATGCAACACCACCAACAGTCATTTCACATTGGTTACAAAACATGTTGTTATCTCCCCTTCTTGATTGTAATGCTATAAAAATAATTAAGTACTTACTCCGTAATATTCACTGTGAAAGTTAGTACAAAAAAAAGTATAGCATAGGGAGATCTACAAAAAATTGATATAGATCAATTTTGGGACATTTAATAATTATTTAATCGTCACAGCAACTCTGTTTCCACAGCTACAATCTCTAACCGAGGTTCTGCCTCAATAAAACGAATTATTTGATCCACCTGTTGGTGAGCATGGCTGGTAGAAGTACTAACCACGGCCATGCCCACCTCCGCTTTTTGCCATAAGTCTTGTGAACCGACTTCAGCAATTGCTACATTAAATTTGTTCCTAGTGCGATTAAGTACACTATTTAAAATTCCTCTTTTCTCCTTTAAAGAATGCACTGCACTAAGATGAATAGTTAAAAGGGCGGTTTTTATAATCATTATTTACCCCCCTAGTCTAGTTACTGAATACTTTGATCAATGGTAGCTCCGCCTAGACACACTTCGCCTTGGTAGAATACGACCGCTTGCCCTGGAGTAATAGCCCGTTGTGGTTCATGGAATCTAACAACACATTTATCACCATCATATTCAACAGTAACCGGCTGATCCGGCTGTCGATATCGAAACTTGGCTGTACAAGTAAAACCACTTTTAGGTACCGCGCCAACCCACTCCAAATCGGAAGCGATTAAACCATTCGAGTAAAGGTCTGGATGGTCTTGGCCTTGAGCTACGTACAGAACGTTATTCTCTAAATCTTTCTTAACCACAAACCAAGGCTCACCTGATCCACCAATACCTAAGCCTTTACGTTGGCCAAGCGTGTAGTACATTAATCCATCATGTCTACCAACTTCCTTACCATCAACACTAAGAATTTTCCCTGGTTGGGCTGGTAAGTAGTTACTTAGGAATTCTTTAAAATTCTTTTCACCAATAAAACAGATACCGGTACTATCCTTTTTTGTAGCCGTTACTAACCCATGTTCTTTAGCAATAGCTCTAACCTGTTGCTTAGTTAAATGACCTATTGGAAACATAGTCTTAGATAATTGATACTGCCCCAGTGTATAAAGAAAGTAAGTTTGGTCTTTGTTGCTATCTACCCCACGAATCAGTTGGTACTCGCCATCGTTAAATCTTACTTGGGCGTAATGGCCAGTAGCTAAATAATCGGCTTCTAAAGCTAAAGCCTTTTCTAAAAAGACTTTAAATTTTATTTCTTTATTACACATCACATCTGGATTAGGGGTACGTCCGCGACGATATTCTGCTAAAAAATACTGGAAAACTTTATCCCAATATTCTTGTTCAAAATTAACCGAATAGTATGGAATTCCGATCTGATCACAAACCCGACGAACATCTTCATAATCTTCAACTGCTGTACAGTTACCATCTTCATCAGTATCGTCCCAGTTTTTCATAAATACCCCTATTACATCGTACCCTTGTTGTTTTAGTAATAAAGCAGCGACCGAAGAATCTACGCCGCCAGACATCCCCAAAACAACACGGGTATCTTTGGGTTGTTTTGTCATATAAGTACTTCACTCCTTAATGCTTAGCCCTACCGATAGATGATGTTTGCCTGATCACTGCTGGGACATTTAACCGCACTGGACTGCGCCCTTCATCGTCAATTAGACTTTTTAAGAGTGTTGCCGCCCATTTTCCCATTGAAACTAAGGACACGTCTATTCTACTCATTGGCGGAGTTAACTCTTTTGTTAACTCCAAATCGTCAAAACCAACAAGAGAAATATCTTTAGGAATCTTTAATCCTTGATCAACTATGGCTTGATATGCTCCTAAAGCTAATTCAGAACTAGCTGCCACCAAAGCAGTTGGAGAAGCCTGTTCTAAAAGCTGTAAAGTGGCTTGATAACCACTTTGCCGATCCCAATTGGTAGCAACCTGAATTAATGCTTCGTTTACCGGAAGCCTAGCACATAATATACCTAACTTATAGCCACGTAATCGTTCTTGTCTGATTATATCATGCTCCGGACCATTTAAGAATGCAATCTGCCGATGACCATATTTTACTAACAGTTGAATCGCTTCTAACATGGCCTTCCGTTCATCTATGCTAATTAACGAGTAATCCTCCTCTTCAAGTAAACCATCAACCACTACGACCGGAACATTACTTGGTTTAATTGCTGCATTACCTAACAGAATTAGTCCTTTCGCTTGTCCTAAATCATCTTGGATCAGTAATTTCTCAGCTGATGCAGCTTGCTCTATTCCTTCAAGTATCTTCTCATAGAATTTAGTCCAATCTGGGGAGGATGAAATATGAACCGCAATGGGAACTCTCACATTTGTCTGCTTCAATGGTTCATAACCTAACTGCTTCACCGCTTCTAAAACCAATCGTCTTTTTTCCGGACTCACATTGGTACTATCGCTTAAGACCCGTGATACAGTGGCACGGGAAACCTTTGCTAACTCGGCGACTTCCTCCATCGTAGGCTTCAAAACAGTTCCTCCTCATCGAGAAAATACCATTTATATTTTACCCTTTGGATTTAATTATTGCAAGCTACTCTTCTTTATTTTTCATAATATTTAATCAATGCTTGCGTACCTAAATCTTCTAGCCCAGCTTTTGCTAATTCTTGATACATAGATAAAACATTTTTTAAAACTGCTAACTCCAATTGAACGTCACTGCTTTCCTCTGCAGCAATGGTCATATCCTTTATAAAATGTTTAATATAAAAGCCTGGGTCATAATTGCCTTTTAAAATTTGTGCCCCATTATTAGACATTTGCCAACTGCCAGCGGCGCCTGAACTAATCGTGGTCAACATCTTTTCTAAATCTAGTCCTGCTGCCTTCCCATAAGCCAAGGCTTCACAGACTCCTGCTAATGTACCAGCTATAGCAATTTGGTTAGCCATTTTAGTATGCTGACCAGAACCAGCAGGACCATGGTAAGTGATAGTTTTCCCCAAAACTTCAAAAATAGGTAGACAGGCATTAAAGGCAGCTTCTTCTCCGCCAACCATAATGGCTAATGTAGCATTTTTCGCTCCCACATCTCCACCAGATACTGGAGCATCTAAAGCAAACAAACCTTTTGCAGAGGCTTCTTGGTAAATCCGTTGACTCAATTTCGGACTAGTAGTTGTCATATCTATTAAGTAAGCACCTGGTTTAGCATGCTGAATAATACCATGTTCCCCAAAATAAACTTCTTCCACATCTTTTGGAAAGCCAACCATAGTGATTACTGCATCTTTATTTTGCACGCATTCAGCAATGGAATCACACCATAGAGCTCCATCTTCAATCACATCTAGCACCTTTCTCTTAGTTCTAGTATAAATACTCACTTGATAACCATTTTTCATCAAGTTACGTACCATAGAACGACCCATTACACCAACACCAATAAAAGCAATATTTTGCATCATCATACCTCCATAGTATAATTCTCTTAATACTCTTTGGCTTAATGTAGATAAAATCCTTTTGTTTTATGATACAATTACCAATAAGAACATTTATAGAATTGGAGTTTAAAATGAAGTACGATAAAATTATTGAAGCAAAATTTGTTAAACGACCAAATCGATTCATTGCTCATGTTGAAATTGATGGACGTGAAAAAACCGTGCATGTCAAGAATACAGGGCGCTGTAAAGAACTATTAGTTCCAGGAGCTAAAGTAATCCTTGAGGATTGTTCCCATGTTCCTACACGGAAAACTAAATACTCTCTTATTGCTGTTTGGAAAGGAAATATGCTAGTTAACATGGATTCCCAAGCACCAAATATGGCTGTGTTTAGTGGACTAAAGAATAACTTAGTGCCTAGTTTGACTAATCTCAAAAAAATTCAACGCGAAGTTAAATTCGGAAATTCTAGATTCGATTTATACTTTGAATCAGAAAGGGATAAGGGTTTTATCGAAGTTAAAGGGGTAACTTTAGAAAAGGATTCAGTCGCAATGTTTCCAGATGCTCCCACAGACCGAGGAGCAAAGCATGTATTAGAAATGATTGATGTAGTAAATGCCGGATATCGAGGAATAATCTTTTTCTTAGTACAAATGCAGGGGCCGAAGTTATTCCACCCTAATTTCACCATGGATGAAAAGTTCTCCAAGGCTCTCATGCAAGCGGAACAACAAGGCGTAGAAATCATGGTTTACGACTCTTTAGTTACACCTAATTCCTTAACTTTAAATAAAGCAATGAATTATACAACAAACTCTCCTTGAAATCCAAGGAGAGTTTGTGGTTACTTAGCTTTACCTGTATAGCACAAAATTGCTTCTTTTAAGAAATTAGCTGTACCTGGTTGCTTTTGATCATAGTAAGCAGTAAAGCGAGGATCAGCTACATACATTTCTGCTAATCCAGCATGAGCTTCCTTGCTATAAGTTGACCAATAATAACAAATCCATTGCCGATGTAAATCAGCAATCTTTTGCCCTAATTCGCTAGAAGGTGCTGCGCCTTCATTCATGGCCTGCTCTAATAGCTCTTTAATTTGTCGATCTAGATCGGTTAACTCTGCATACTCTGCCTCAGTCATCTTCAACAATTTTGTATTAGACTGATCCACAGTTTCGTCACCATATTTTTCTCGCACTTCTTTTCCATATTTCGCTTCATTTTCTTCAATCAAGCGTTTAGTAAAGCCTTCAAATTTTTCTTGATCGCTCATAATACCCTTCCCTTCTGCTTGAGCAATTGACTTTTCCACAGTATTAATCAATTCATCTAATTGCTCACGTTTTGCCAGAAGTCTTTCACGGTGTTCTTTTAATGCCTGGGTTTTATCGAAATTTTCATCAGTGATTATTTTTTTAATCTGCTGTAAACTAAAACCCAGTTCGCGATAGAAAAGAATCTGCTGCAGCAAATCAATTTCGGCTGGACCATAAATTCGATAACCAGAAGAATTTATTCTTGCCGGCTTAAGGAGACCTTGTTCGTCATAATATCGAATCGTTCTTCCAGTTATCCCAGCTAATTTGGCCAAACCTTGAACTGTGTATTCCATGAAACACCTCCTAACAGTCACACTATACACCTTGACGCAACGGTAAGGTCAAGAGGTAATTTGCGATTCTAAGTAAGCTAATAAATCCATAGATTTAATTCCAATTTCCCGGGAAATCATTTCGCAAGTTAGCTTAATCCTTAGTTCAAAAGGTTCCCGCTTCTTTTCGTTAAACAGAGCAATATGTTCGTTAAGATCATTAATCTTTTTCTCCAACATTTTTTCATCAGCTATGTCTGATAATATAACAAACTTGTGTCCTGAGTACCTTGCAATAAAATCATCATAGGCAAAGACACTACGAATGATTAAAGCCAAAGCATCTAAAGCCCGATCACCAGAAGTATGTCCAAACTCATCGTTAATAGAACACAACTCATAAAGGTCGATCATTATAACCGTAAATACCTGGTCGGTCTGCAGATTATTTAATTTGTTGGTTAAAAACGATTCTAAATGACGACGATTATAAAATCCTGTTAAGTAATCAGTTTTCACTGCCTTGTTTTGCATTGTAATATAAATAATAAGTACAGACAAACTAAAACTTGCCCACAATAAATTAAAGTACCCATTCTTCGCTTGGATCAACAAAGTTATTAACGGAAGAATGGAAAACATTAATAATGCCCAGCGATTCCGCCAATAAATTATTCGCCAATGTTTCAACACAAACCAAGCGGTATAAGCAAGCAATAGTATTCCAATAAGATTAAAAAGTAATGGGCCATTTCCTCGATAAAACCGACCGTTCTCAGATATGATAAAAAAATGTAAGTGATATGGCCGCAACAAAATATGCACACCAACAATAAGTAATGGAATAATATAAAAAAGTAACCGAGGTTTCAATCTTTTTATCTGGCCGTATACTTCAAAATCCACAAATAGAATCCACAGCAAGAAAGGCATCAAATAACAAGCTAGCACCAAAAGATTACCCCAAGTTACTAATTGTGGCCATAAGAACTGGTACTGTCCATTTAATAGCCAACTGATTAAATCGATAATAGTGACTACAAGCAAGCTAACTACTAATAATCTAAATAAACGATGTTGGACAAAATAATACTTACCTTCTTTAGCATGCTGCGACAAGATAATTAGTAACATGATCAAAATAACGATATACATCTGCACTCTAATTATTGTATCCACTTCTATCACCGCTATTTTTAGTTTCTTTTATTCTTCTCCTAAATTATGCTGAGTTCCTTCTGAATTATTATACAATTCAATTGTTTATAATCTGTTTCTAGAAGGAAACAATAAAGATATAGAATTTAAGGAGGTGGACAAATGCGGAAACAATGGTCGCACAATCTACCTGAAGAGGTTACTAGTCTCTTTAATCCACTAGTAGGTAGGCTTGATTGGATGTCTGATGTATTTCACAATAGTTTCAGGGTGGATATTAAGGAGGTTGATAACGAATACGTGCTACAGGCTGAATTACCTGGGGTACCTAAAGAAAACATCAATATCCAAATCGATAATGATCATTTAACTATCAGTGTCCAACAAGAAAAACAAACTGCCGATGAAAGACCTAATTACATTCGGAAAGAAAGACGGACAAGTTATAGTTCAAGAAGCTTTTATATAGGGGAAGTAGATCCTGAAATGATTAAAGCTGAATTTAAAGATGGTATTCTGGAAATCAGATTTCCTAATCATAACTCAGGTCCAAATACTAAACGAACTATTCCCATCCAATAGAAAAAGGGCTGTCCTTTATCGACAGCCCTTCACCTTATTATTACAATTTACTAACAAACTCTTTTCCGTAAGCAATACAAGCAGCAACCGCTTCGGCATCAGGTTGCCATAAAGCTCTAATACCTTCATCAACGACTTCAAAACCTGCATCCTTCAGCTCTTGAGTTATTAACTTAACTGCTTCTCCACTCCAGCCATAACTACCAAAAGCAGCAGCTTTCTTGTTTTTAAACTTCATACCTTTTACCATTTCCATCATGCTACCCATACTACTTAAATAACGGTTGTTAACAGTAGATGAACCAAATAAAACAGCTTTAGATTTGAAAATTTCCGTAATCGTATTATTTTTATCATCTTTTCCTATATTCGATAATTTAACAATCAATTCTGGATCAGCTTGTCTAATTCCATCAGCAATGGCTTCTGCCATCTGTTTAGTACCTTCCCACATGGAATCATAAACAATGGTGATTTGGTTTTCCTGATAATTATCGGCCCATTTCAAATATTGCTCAATAATTTGCGTTGGATTCTCCCGCCAAATCACACCATGGCTTGTACAAATTAAATCTACAGGTAAATTTAAAGCTAATACTTCATCAATTTTCTTCTTTACTAAAGCACTAAATGGCGTCAATATATTGGCATAGTACTTAATCGCCTCAGCAAACAATTCACATTGATCCACTAAATCGTTATACAGTGCCTCAGTAGCATAATGTTGGCCGAAAGCGTCATTACTAAATAGGATATTTTCACCGGTCATATAAGTAAACATGGAGTCAGGCCAGTGCAACATAGGAGCTTCAACAAAGACTAACTTACTTTCGCCTAAATCTAGTGTATCACCAGTTTTTACAGGAACGAAATTCCAATCTTGATGGTAATGTCCTTTCAAAGATTTAACACCATTATTAGTACAATAAATTGGGGTATCTGGAATTTCTCGCATCAATTCTGGAAGCGCACCACTATGATCCACTTCCCCATGATTTATGATAATATAATCAATTTCTTGTAAATCGATTTCTTCTTTCAATTTTTTCACAAATTCCTTATCGAATGGTAACCAAACTGTATCGATCAGCGCTACTTTTTCATCACGGATTAAGTAAGAGTTGTATGTTGAACCTCGATGCGTCGATAGTTCTTCCCCATGAAAGGATTTTAATTCCCAGTCCACTTTACCGACCCAAGTTACCTTATCAGTGATCTTTTTACTCCAATTCATCCTTTTACCCCCTCGGTTTGTTGTTAACCTTAGCATACCGTAAATGAGAATTCGTAAACTATGATTTAGATCAAATTTTCTTATTTATCTCAGATTTTACTGGTAAAAATTGGTTAATCAAAACGGTTATCATTATTATAGCATGAAACCTAGTTATTTACTACCGACAATTTTCAGTCTGCTTGACAGCAGGAGCTCTAGGGATTAATCTAGTATTAAACCTGTAAAAGGAGGGAATGCAAGTGTTTAACGAAATTTTAGATTTAGTAATTGTTAGTGCAGAAAACGCTTTTATTCAAGTTACCGTTTTTGTTGGGGCTGTACTTCTGTTTTTTGGCTATATTGATTATTTGCTTGCTGGCAAACTAATCAAGAAAATTGAAGCAGCTAAAAAATGGCAGCCAATCATTGGTGCTTTCCTCGGTATTACTCCCGGCTGCGGCGGTGCAATCTTTGTGATGCCCCTGTTTCATAGAGGGACTGTAACGTTCGGCACAATCACAGCTACCTTAGTAGCAACCATGGGTGATGCGGCATTCGTATTACTATCAACAAAGCCCGTAGATTTTGCCATAGTTACTGCTTTATCATTTATCATAGCTATTATTACTGGATATATAATCGATTATTTCCAAATTGGAGCAGGTTTACTCGAAGATTACCATGCTCGGCAACAAAAAAAAGAAGAACGTCGAATGGCTCATCATCAACAGGACCATTCTCATTTACGTCGAGAAGCTGCTGTAGCTGATGAAAGCATTATTCACTTAGGTCACCAAGAGGGAGATGAAATCGACCTAATTCTTCACCATGAAATTAAAGGTCACCAACCTACTCATGGTTTAGGTTATAAATTAACTCACCAAGGATTCGGCGTTTATTGGGTAGTGTTAGGAATTGGTTTAATCCTTGGTATTTTAGATTTATTCCAAATAGATTTAGATAGCTTCTTATTCCCTAATTTTGCTACAATTGTGGGAGTAAGTGGTACAGTCTTATCGATTATCATGATGATTGCTAGCAAAAAGTTCATTCAAGATGATACTCACGAAGAAGCTGAATTAAAACTGCATAATATAAAAGAAACTATTGTTCATAATGCGCAGGAAACAGCCTTTGTCGCAACATGGGTGTTCTTCGCTTATTTAGCTTATGAGTTATTTGTTCTAGCCTTAGGTTCTGGCAATTATCTAGCTGGTGAAATAACCATGACAGCTTTTTTGACCCAGACTGGTTTTGCTGCTGTAATTATTGGAACCCTAATCGGGATGATTCCTGGTTGCGGGCCACAAATTATCTTTGTCAGTCTATATATTCGTGGCTTAGTTCCATTTTCAGCTTTACTAGCTAATACTATCTCCCAAGATGGGGATGCTTTATTCCCGCTAATTGCTATTGATAAAAAAGCCTCTGTCTGGGTTACAATCATCAATACCATTGTGGCCTTTATAGTAGGAATAATTAGCTACTGGCTGCAGTTTTCTGTTTTTGGCTAATATGGTGACCAACTTACCTACCTTGACAAAATCCGTCAAGGTAGGTTTTTTTATTTTTCAAAGCGTCATAATAGGACAGAGCCAAATTTTCAAGGAGGCACTATTATGATCGAGCTAAAAAACATAACTAAAAGTTATCAAACAGGTGGTTTTAGCCAAACTGCCTTAAACAAAATAGATGCTGCTTTTCGCAGTAATGAATTCGTGGCCATTCTTGGCCCCAGCGGTTCAGGGAAATCCACATGTCTAAATATTATCGGTGGATTAGACCGCTATGATAGCGGGGATTTACTAATCAACGGCCGATCAACCAAGGAGTTTACAGCTCAGGAATGGGATGCTTATCGAAATAATAGCATTGGATTTATCTTCCAAAGTTATCATTTAATACCGCACTTATCAGTTTTAAATAATGTTGAGTTAGGTCTGCGACTTAGCGGTATTTCAGCTAAGGAAAGACAAGCTAAAGCCATCGAAGTTCTTACTAAAGTCGGTTTAAAAGAGCATCTTCATAAAAAACCAAATCAGCTATCTGGAGGCGAAAGGCAACGGGTAGCTATTGCCCGAGCTTTAGTCAATGACCCTGATATTATTTTAGCAGATGAACCAACTGGAGCCCTAGATAGCAAAACTAGCATTCAAATCATGAAATTAATCAAAGAAATTGCTCATGAAAAACTGGTAATAATGGTTACCCATAACGCTGAACTAGCTACTAAATATGCTTCTAGAATAATTGAATTTAGCGATGGTTGTATTGTTAGTGACTCTCACCCTTATCAGGTCGAACAGCATCAGCAAACTGATCAATTGCGAATGACCAAAATGAATTATTTCACAGCTTTGAACTTATCTGGTAAAAATATGATTACCAAAAAATGGCGAACTGGCTTAACGGCTTTTGCTTGTAGTGTTGGAATTGTTGGAATTGCGCTAATTCTAGCCTTATCTAACGGTTTTAAACAACAAATTAATCAGTTTGAATCAAACACCTTAGCTGGATTTCCCATCATGATTAGTCAACGGACCATGGAAATCGATCTAGATTCTCTAATGAAGCATAACCAAACTAAAACCAGTACAAAAAAACAGCAATCAAGTCTGACTGCTGGCCTAATATATCCATATGAACCTAGCAAAAATAACAAAGTTCATCGAAATATTATTACTGATGAGTATCTAGATTTTCTTGCTCAAATTGATTCCTCATTGTTAGCAGGAATTGGCTATGTTCGACCAATTAATTTTAATATCCTAAAGTTGGACCAGGGGCAAATTAATATTATTAATTCGGCAACAATCAATTTTACAGCTTATCCCACAAAATCCAACCCTAATGCTGAAGGTTATTTAGAACAAAATTTCCCTTTACTAGCAGGTAAATATCCTGAAGAAATAACCGACTTAGTTTTAATTGTCGATGGATTCAATCGTCTGGATGCATCCATTTTGCAAATTCTAGGTCAAAAAACTTTGGAAGCAGGCATCGACTATCAACAGTTGCTTGGCCAACAACTTAAACTACTATTTAATGATGATTTTTATATCAAACAAGGAGAATATTTCAGTATTGATAGTTCACAAGAGAGATTAAAAGACTTGTATCATAGTGCTGAAGGAATTACCTTAACAATCGTAGGTATTCTACGAAGGCAAGAAGATCCTAACTTAGCCACGATCCCACCTGGTATTAGTTACTCTGATCAAGTTGCTCAGCTATATATTGAAAATGCCTATCAATCAGAAATAGTTCAAGCGCAACTAGAAAAAGATTATAACATTTTAACTGGGGAACCCTTTCAGCAAACTAGTACTGCTAGTACTCATTTCACCAATTTCGTATCTAATGTTCCAACAGGACCAACAACTAAAGAAAACATGTTAAATCTATTGGGAGCTAACCGAAAACCAGCCATGATTCAGCTCTATCCGGTAAATTTTACTGCCAAAGCCCAAATACTAGAATTTCTCGACTCTTGGAACCATGACAAAGAGCCGGATCAAAGCATTCACTATACTGATTTAGCTGCTACAGTAGCCAACTTAACTAGCGGGATCATGAATGGAATTACCTTAGTATTAATTACTTTCGCTAGCATCTCTTTAGTTGTTTCATTTATCATGATTGGAATTATTACCTATGTTTCTGTGCTAGAACGAACTCAAGAAATTGGAATTCTACGGGCTCTAGGAGCCCGTAGACGAGATATTTTACGGGTCTTTAATGCAGAAACTTTTATTATCGGAGCTAGCTCTGGGCTGTTAGGCATTGCCCTTGCTTACTTATTAATCAGACCAATCAACAGCATGTTAGAGGACTTAACTGAGCTAACTAATGTTGCCCAGTTAAATCCCTTCCATGCTCTAACTTTAGTCCTTTTAAGCGTAACCCTAACCATGCTAGGCGGTATAATTCCGGCTAAAATAGCTGCTGACCAAGATCCAGTTAAAGCTTTAAATAACCCTGCTTAATGGCATCATCAATAACTTGTTTAGCATAATCCCATAATACTGGAGTATTCTCTTTTAGCATATGATTCCGCTCCAGCACTTTACTGCTGTTTACTCCAGGCTTTTGCCAAGTATGCCCTTGGGTATGATAGTTTAACAGCAATGGTTGTAATCGATCTAAACAAGCAGTAAATCGAGCTTCTGGTGTGGCTTGAGCCTCAAATTCCCGCCATAACTCTTTAAACTCCAGTCCTTGATCACTTGGCAATAAACTAAACAAGCGCTCAGCAGCTGCCTGCTCTCGCTGCTCTTTATCTTGTTTAGCAGCTTCATCATAACAAAAGGTATCCCCGGCATAGATTTCTACTAAATCGTGAACCAAAGCCATCTTCAAGACTTTTAACATGTCTAAATCTTCAGCTGCGGAATACTCCGACAAAATTATAGCCATTACCGCCATATGCCAGGAATGTTCCGCATCATTTTCCTGCCTTTTAGTACCTATGACAACATTTTGGCGTAGCACTTGTTTAGCCTGATCAATTTCAACAATAAATTGAATTTGCTTAGCCAATCTTGCAGTATCCAATAATCTACCTCCATTAAGCTAATTTGCCACTAACGAAACCAGAAAACTCACTAAAACCCGATTCTATCACTTTTTTCATATAGACAGTGACTCGACTATCTTTGAAAGCTAATTGAATTGTAATCGTACCAATTTCCTCATCAATAATATGACTTTTAATGACCAAGGTTTTTTGGTCTGCCCAAGCTGCTGAGCTAGCACACTTCCAATTATAATGAGGAAATTGACTAACGACCAGTTCTTCTAATCCAAATACCAGCTGATGACTACCGGTTTGATTAGTGTAATACAGCTTGCCTTGCTGATCCCCTAATTCTAATTTGATACTCTTTAAGCCCATTTGATTTTCTGGGAAAATATATTGTTGCTGATTCACACTATTAGTTAAACTAGACTTGTTCCCAGTTAATGGTTTAATTGCTGCCTTTTCAATCGTTGCTTGCAGTTCAGCCCAAGCTTGTGCATTAGCTGGTAAGGGTTGATCAGCAAGCTTATCAAAGATTTCGCTATAAAAGGCTTCAAACATGATTGTAGCACCATAAGGTTGCTCTTGAAGATCAGCAGTAGTAACCAAGATTAAATCCTGCTCTGGGAAACAAACAGCAAACTGACCGCCCATACCAAACATAGCATATCCATTATTACGAACCCGCCAAAATTGATAACCGTAACCTTGACGTTCATCGATACCTAGTCCTCGCACCACTGTCTCAATTTGTTTTTTAACGGCCTCTTGTATAAACTCTTTTGGAAGATACTGCTTGCCTTGATAACAGCCTTCTTGCATAACCACCCAAGCTACCTTTGCTAAATCAATAGGTAAGGCCATTAAACCAGAACCACCTTGAGCTATGCCCATTGGGTCAGTTTTAATATAAGCGTCCTTGGAAAATCCTATTTCATCTAAAAACTTACTTCTTAAATAATCTAATAAAGACATACCAGACAACTTTTCCACTAAGGCAGCTAAAGTATGACTAGAGGAGGTATCATAGGAAAATACTGTTCCAGGAATATGGGAAGGTTCAATGGCAAAAAAGCTTTTTACCCAATCCCCGTCAGGCCATCTTTTATAAGTAGTTTTTTCATGAGCCGTGGACATCATTAACATATAGATCGGAAGAGCACACGTCTGAACTCCA
>ERZ773359.1167-NODE-1167-length-36964-cov-6.948983_pt1 | contig 36964 bp, 30 predicted proteins | sample MGYA00374955_ERZ773359 | MGnify/ENA primary metagenome ERZ773359 (study PRJEB29098, sample SAMN04486028) | biogas fermenter metagenome | study: EMG produced TPA metagenomics assembly of the Biogas fermentation microbial communities from Germany - Plant 4 DNA1...
CGGTACGCTCGCGCATACGCCCCTCAAACGTACGTGTCTGCCAATTCCACCACGGCCGCAAATATGTTTTGACGAACAGCAAGATTTATTATACATACTGAAATTAGCCCTGTCAATACAAAATCGGCAAAAATACGATCAGTCTCTCTTATCATTATGAATGCAATGATCAATGGCTATAGTAAAAGCGCAGAACAGGGGGACATCGTTCTCATTATTAATGATCAATTCATAGCTGTCACCCCATGACAGCCAGGCTTTATGAAGTTCTCCCACGAGAATGCCGTCCCGCAGGATTGAAAAGTCCATCCCGAATAAATTACCCTCAAAGGTATAGTCTCCGAATTCGCTCTGGATACTCAGCCTTGGAGTGAAAAATGAGAACTCCTTATTTAGAACAGCAACCAGTTTGTTTCCACAGAATATGTGGTACTCAGGCAGGAATCTGAACAGTTTTTGCTGTATAAAATAAATCTCGTTTCCGGTTGCATCGTACATATGGATCCTTGCACCGAATGTGAAGACTTCACCCTCAACAGTAAAAACAGGCTGACCTTCTTCGTTGTAAATATTGTATTTGTCACCAAAAGAAAATACCTTTTGTTTAATATAAAGTTTAGTCATGACTACCTCTTTAAAAATAAACAATAGTATAAAATAATGCTTTTAATTGATTTACATGATTTATGATATACCTTATCGTAATATTAGTCTATGATTATTTAATTTATTTTAAATAAAAAACACATAAAAAAGAAGCAGAATAAGTCCCTTCATTGATGAATTTCCAAACCAGAAGGGGGCAGTTATTACCGATTTCAAAAAGAAAAGCCAGAAGGTATGTCCCTTCTGGCAAATATTTTTATGAGAAAATATCCTGCATTTTATATAACCCGGGAGGCTTGCCATAAAGGAAAGCCGCAGCTTTTACAGCGCCTTCAGCAAACAGATCCCTCGATATGGCTGTGTGCTTGATCTCTATTACTTCATCATTTCCTGCGAAAATTATAGAATGCTCTCCGGGTATGGTACCGCCCCTGATGGAATGGATACCTATTTCGTCGGTGGTTCTTTTTTGCCTTGTCGAATGGCGGTCATAAACGTATTTCATCTCCTTACCCGGGATCGCAGAATTGATGCTGTCGGCAATGGCAAGCGCAGTTCCGCTGGGGGCATCAATTTTTTGATTATGATGTTTTTCAATTATTTCGATATCAAATGTACCATGAAGCATTTTTGCGGCACGTTTCACCAAATCCAGAATAAGGTTTATTCCCAGTGACATATTGGCAGAAAGCAATACCGGAATCGATTTGGAAGCATTAATGATAAGTTCTTTTTGAATTTCACTGTGGCCTGTCGTAGCTATAACGATGGGCAATGACTTTTCTACTGCATAGTTCAGAATCTTATCCAGAGCGCTGGGATGAGAAAAGTCTATTATAATATCGGCCTTTTCTTTCACCTGGCCGGGTTCTGCATATACAGGGTAGCCTGCATCTTCTTTAACGGCAATGTCTACCCCTGCAACTATCATCAACTTATCATTATACTTGCATGACCGTGTGACTGCCTGCCCCATTCTGCCGTTACATCCGTTTAACAGTATGCGAATCATTTGATTACCCCCGTTTTTTATGTATGATAAACTATATTAATCCATATTCTTTAAGGGCTTTTTTAATCTGCATCAAACCTGATTCTGAAATATCGACCAACGGCAGGCGGCAACGCCCGACATTGAATCCCATTAAATTCATTGCTGCCTTGACCGGGATGGGATTTGTCTCGCAAAACAGCGCCTTCTCGACCGGAACTGTTTTAATCTGCAATTTGCGGCTTGTTTCAATATCCCCGTCAAGGAAAGATTTAACCATATTATGAGTATCTCTTGGCAAGATATTCGCCATGACCGAAATTACACCTTTTCCTCCGAGGGCGAGTAAAGGAACAACGTTGCCGTCCTCACCGGAATATAAATCTATCTTGTCCCCGCAAAGATACATGATTTCCGCTGCCTGCAGCAGGTTACATTCCTTTACGGCAACTATATTATCGATTTCAGCAAGACGTTTAACGGTAGCAGGATTAATATTAAGGTTGGTCCTTGAAGGAACATTATAAAGCACCATCGGAATGCTTATGCTTTCGGCAATGGCTTTAAAATGCTGGTAAAGACCTTCCTGCGTTGTTTTATTGTAATAGGGCGTTACAGATAAAACAGAATCCACACCTACACTTTCGCAGTATTTGGAAAGCTCTATAGCATGTTTGGTATCGTTGCTCCCGGCGCCAGCCATTACATGGACTCGTTTATTTATCTTTTCCACTGCGAAGCGGACAACTTCCTTATGTTCCTCATCCGGCATAGTACTGGCTTCTCCGGTGGTGCCGCAGATCAAGATAGCATCAGTGCCTTCTTTTATATGCCATTCAATAAGCTCCTCTAATTTTTCATAATCAACACCGTTCTCATTAAAGGGGGTAATCAGGGCGACACATGAACCTGTAAACAACGTTTTTTTCAATTTGACCACTCCTTTCAATCAAATGACAGATGGTTTTGCATATTCTACGAAAGTCAGCTAACAAAAAAGCCGCCTAATATTTCTATCGGCAGCCTTATCCTGTCTAGAATAGGCAATTTGCAAGCACATACCGATAGCTCTCCGCAACCGCGACAGTTGAAAGGTTATTCACCGGTCAACCAGGCAGCGAATGAAACGGCATCCGCAACCTTCGGCGTTTTCCCCTTTTACTTAAGATCATGGGACCCGCAATCCTTCCTTAAGTTACTCATGAAAAACGCGCCTCTATCTACAATTATATTCTGTTTCTGATCAGGTACTCCACATATGGGCATTAAATTAACGTAAATAATATCATGTATTACTTACATTGTCAAAGGGCAAAACAATATGTTATAGTAAACTTGCATGATAATTATTGCTGATTACTGTGGAGGTATGTTTGTGGCTTCCGGTAAAGTACAAAAGAGGCCGGTATCCGGCAAGAGAACGGTTCAAAAGAAAAAACCCAGCAAGACCGGCGCTTCCAAACAGTTAAAGACCGAAGCAAGTGGCTTGTTGATATTTTCTCTTGGCATATTGATGGCATTGAGCATTTACTTCGATGATATAGTCGGACCTTTGGGCGAGCTGTTCGGAAAAGTAATGGGCGGCATATTTGGCCTTTCTGCGTATGTCCTTCCTTTGATCGTAGTGTTTCACGGCCTGGCGAAGATATTTAAACCCAGGATGATATATCAGGATAAAAGGATGTCCTTGATATTGTTACTTCTTGTATTACTATCTGCCATGCTGCAGGCCGGGCTTTATGATGCTGCGAAATATGAAAACATGACTTTGTTAAGGTACATAGAAACTTTTTATAAAGAAGGCGTAAACGCTGTTGGCAAAGGCAATGAGTTTATGTCCAGCGGCGGTATAATTGGCGGAATTATAGGAGTGCCGTTACTGTTTGTTTTCAAAAAATGGGGTACGATGATAATTCTTACTACTTTTTCGATCATTGTCGCCATGCTGATTACAAGGCTTTCTTTAGCTGAGGCCGCCAGAAGTGTCGCTAAAGGGACAAGTGAAGCTATCAGCGGTATTGTGGACGCTGCGCGTAAGAAACGCGAGATCCGGGAAATAAGAAAAAGCATAGGAAATATTGAGGCTCAGAAGGAAGCAGCGGCCAACAAAACCGGTTATGCCAGGAAAAAACAGGCACGTATTCTCGATTTTCCTATAAGCGATACTGACACTGATCCGGAAAGCGCTCATTCCCAGGTTAAACAAAGCGATCCTGCCCAGCAAATATATATGGGTGATGAACCGGTATTTCATGATGATCAGCTGAATATCCCCGATATTAAAAGCAAACCGGCAGAGCCTGATTTAAGACCGCAATCAAACGATAATGCGGCACGGGATAAAAATTTAAATGCAGATTCTCAAAGCACTTCTGTAAAAAAACCGTCTATCGCTGATAAAGCCGACAGTCTTAATGAACCTGCAGTTGATAAAACCGATAACATAAATTACTCAATCGAAAAAAGACACGAATATGTTTTCCCTCCAATAGAGCTTCTCTCCAAATCGAAAGAAGGAGAGATCAATATGAGGAAGATCAGGACATCTTCGATAGACAGTGCGAAAAAACTTGAAAGTACCCTGGCAAGCTTCGGTATAGATGCTAAAATAATCAACGTATCAGTCGGCCCCGCATTTACCCGGTATGAACTGCAGCCGGGGCCGGGGGTAAAAGTAAGCCGGATCGTTAATTTGACTGATGATATAGCTTTAAACCTGGCAGCTACCGGTGTAAGAATTGAGGCGCCTATTCCCGGAAAAGCGGCTATAGGTATTGAGGTGCCCAATAAAGAGGTAGCTCCCATCAGCTTAAGAAGTGTATTAGAGTCGAAGGAATTCAGTAAACAGGACTCTCATCTGTCAGTTGCATTGGGCAAGGATATTTCCGGAGAAAACGTCGTTATCGACCTTGCAAAAATGCCCCATCTGCTCATCGCCGGCGCCACAGGATCAGGAAAGAGTGTCTGTATCAATTCGATCATCATCAGCCTGCTTTACAAGGCTACTCCGGATGATGTAAGGCTTTTGATGATTGATCCTAAAGTGGTGGAGCTTGGTGTATATAATGGCATTCCTCATTTGTTGATACCGGTTGTCACAGATCCTAATAAAGCAGCAGGAGCGCTGCGGTGGGCTGTTACTGAAATGACCACCCGTTATAAACTTTTTGCTGACAAAGGAGTCAGGGATTTGCTTGGTTATAACGCATTGGTCGATGAAACAGGAGAAGGGGCCAAACTGCCGCAGATAGTCATTATTATTGACGAGCTGGCTGATCTTATGATGGTGTCCCCGCATGATGTGGAGGATTCTATTTGCCGTTTGGCACAAATGGCCCGTGCTGCCGGCATGCATTTGGTTATCGCGACACAAAGGCCGTCTGTTAATGTTATTACCGGTGTTATCAAGGCCAATATTCCTTCCCGTATAGCTTTTGCGGTGTCTTCGCAGGTGGATTCCCGCACCATCCTGGATATGGGCGGAGCCGAGAAACTGCTGGGAAAAGGAGATATGCTTTATTATCCTGTTGGTATTCCCAAACCCATTCGCGTAAAGGGAGCTTTTGTAACCGATAAGGAAGTCGAATTGGTTGTTGATTTTGTCAAGAATCAGGTCAGGGCTTGCTATGATGAGGAAATAATAGAAAACATCAACGACAGTGCCAGGAACGATGATGAAGGCAATAAAGGGGATCAATACGATGAACTGCTGAACGAAGCCATTGAGGCAGTTATTGATTGTGGTCAGGCTTCGGTTTCCTTTATCCAGAGAAAGTTTAAGGTAGGATATGCCAGGGCCGGACGTATTATTGACCAGATGGCAGAACGCAACATAATAAGCGGGTACGAAGGCAGTAAACCCAGACGTGTTCTGATATCACGCGAGCGCTGGAATGAAATGAAGATGTCTGAGCCGGAGGATGAAGCATGAATTTTCTCGCGAATATTCCTACCAACTATAATGTTTCTCTGTCATTTAATGTTTTTCTGGTAATACTTATGACTGTTTATATGGCTGTACGAAGCGTTCGCAGGCTGGACGCGGTATCCATCATATTTTTTGCCGTTCAGCTTTGCGCCCTTACAATGGGAGTCCTCACAGTAATCGACCGTGTCCTTGTGATACCGATATTTGAAATTCTAATAATCGTTTTTGGTTTGTTTATGCCCGGAGCGTTATTGATTTCAGACTATGTCGGAATGAAAAAAAGGATCAAAAAGTCGCTGGCAGATGCGCCCCTTATAGAAAAAATAGAAAGAAAGAGCAATGAAGCCTGGAAATATAATGAGTTTATTGAAGAGCCGGATGAGTGGAAATCAACAGTTAAAGCAGACGATATTGCCGGCACTCTGAATTTGGGCCATAAACAACTGAAATCAAATGTAACCAAACAGTTGATCAATGTTGATAAACTTATCAATGACGGTGAAATCGAACAGAGTCTTGAGATTTATAAGGTAATATCCGGGATTTTGAGTGATAATCCTTCCATTATGTATAATACAGCGTGGCTCAACTACAAAAACGGTTTGTATGAAGACGCTATACAAGCCTGTAAAAAGGCTTTGCATTTAGCAGGAGATGAATCGCTGACCGGCTTGAAGAACGATAAGAAAGATGAGATAAGCAGGCTTCTTCGCCCGATGATACATTTTTGTTACGGTTTGTGTCTTTATAAGATCAAAAGGTACCTGTCGGCCATAGACCAGTTTAGAATGGTTCAGAAGGAAACCGAGGGATTAAGGGAATCCGATGTTAATATTGCGAAATGTTATCTGGCTTTAGGCGAGATCGACAAAGCGCAGGAACATATTCGTAAAGCTCTTAAACTTAAGGAAGATAACAGGCTCAGATACTTTCTGGCACGCCTTTGTTTCGAGAAAAATGAAGAGATGGAATGCAAATATCAGTTGGAGACAATCGTGGAGAAGTATCCGGAATTTACCGAGGCTTGGTATCTGTTGGGCAAGCTGTATCGAAAACGCGGTGACTGGAAGAATGCTCTCAATGCCTACAAAAAACTTACACAACTGGCGCCGGAGGATGCTGAAGTCTATTATCGGCTGGGTATAGCTCAGCGACATGAAGGAAAAACTGATGAAGCAATGTCAAACTTTAAATTTGCTGCCGAAATCAAGCCGGATTTCAGCAGAGCTTTTTATAGTATGGCATCCATTTACGATGCTGCCGGGAAAACTGATAAGGCAATTGAATGCCTGGAGAAATCCCTGATGGGTGAAGAACGTCTGGAGATGGCATATAATCTGCTTGCTGAAATCTACATATCGACAGATAGAATATTAGAGGCAATCAGGGTGTATGATGAAGCGATAAGAGTGCATCCGGAATCATATCTGGTACATTTCAACCTGGGTGTTTCATTAATGATGATGAAGCGTTACGAAGAGGCTGTCAAAGTATTCAGGCGTGCAGAAAAGCTGACGAATGACGACCCGGCTCTCTATTACAACTGGGCTTCCGCAGAGATTTCCCTCAAGCATTATTCTGAAGCTGCAAGATTATACAAGGAAGGTTTAAAGCTAAAAGCCGATGACGATGAGATTTTGTTCGGACTTGCCAGGGTATCGGCTCTTTCGGGAGATGTGGATGCTACCATAGGATTCCTGACCAAAGCTATTGAGATTAATCCGGATTTAAGGCTAAGGGCCAAGGCATCAACGGATTTTTCAGCTTACCGTATGCATCCTGAGTTTATGGAGATTACGAAATTGCCTATTAAAAGAAAATAATATTTATAATAATATAAAGAATAAAGAAGAAATAATATAAGGAAGCGGAGAGTAGAATATGACCGAAAGAATCAGAGTTGGTATTTTAGGATATGGAAACATAGGAAAAGGAGTGGAATTATCAGTATTACAGAACCCTGATATGGAGCTTTCAGCTGTTTTTACAAGAAGATCGCCGGAAACTATAAAAACTGTTTCTGACTCGGCCAGGGTACTTCATATTGATGATATATGCAAATACACGGATCTGATAGATGTATTGATTCTTTGCGGCGGTTCCGCCACTGATCTGCCCGAGCAAGGTCCCAAATATGCCGGTCTTTTTAATTGTGTGGATTCTTTTGATACTCATGCAAGAATACCTGAATATTTCAACAGCGTTAATGAAGCCGCAAAACGTTCCGGAAAAACAGCTGCAATTTCAATCGGATGGGATCCGGGCCTGTTTTCCATGAATCGCTTGATATTTGAGGCGACCCTTCCACACGGAGAAAGTTACACCTTCTGGGGCAAGGGTGTAAGCCAGGGACATTCTGATGCCATCAGACGCGTTAAGGGTGTCAAAAATGGGATCCAATACACGATTCCTGTGGAAAGCGTAGTTGACAGAATAAGAAACGGTGAGAGACCCAGTTTGTCAACCGGTGATAAACATATCAGGGAATGTTTTGTCGTTGCGGAAGAGGACGCGGATAAAGCAGAGATAGAAGCAACAATAAAAAGCATGCCTAATTACTTTGCTGATTACAAAACTATAGTTCATTTCATCTCTGAAGAAGAACTTAAAAGGAACCATAGCCGCATGCCTCACGGCGGATTTGTCATAAGGAGCGGCGATACGGGCCAACATTTCGAAAAAAGACATATTGCCGAGTTTTCGCTCAAGCTTGAAAGTAATCCCGAATTTACGGCTTGTGTTCTTACAGCTTATGCCCGTGCCGTGGTTAGGCTGAATCGGGAAGGGAAAACAGGAGCTTTGACGGTGTTTGATATCCCCATTGGTTATCTTTCGCCAAAATCGGCTGAAGAGCTTAGAAAAGAACTCTTATAAATAAGAAGTAAGAAGCAGGAAGTAAGAAGACAGGATATGGAAACCTCTTGCCTCTGACTTCCGGTATCTCGCTTCAGTTATAATAAACAGGAAATAAGAATCATGAAGTAGAGAATTAGAAGTAAGAAGTAAGCGAACAGGATTCAGAAATTTCTTACCTCTGACTTCTAACATTTCACTTCTGTTAAAATGAGGTGTGTTATAATGTCTTATAAACTACTGGACGGCAAAGATTTAGCCGCAAGAATGAAAAAAGCCATGTCAAAGGAAGTGGAAAAACTTGCCTCACAGGGAATCGTTCCGGGACTGGCAGTTGTTATCGTAGGTAATGATCCTGCTTCCCGTATCTATGTTAACAACAAGAGAAAGGATTGTGAGGAAGTAGGCATTAAGTCCTTTGAATATTCTCTTCCTGAGGAAACACGCGAAGAAGAGCTTTTAGGCCTGATAGACGCATTGAACCAGGATCCGTCAATTGACGGAATACTGGTTCAGCTTCCTCTTCCAAAGCATCTTGACGAGGCAAAAGTAATAAGAAGGATCAGTCCTGAAAAAGACGTGGATGCATTCCATCCATTCAATGTAGGAGAGCTGATGATTGGAAGGCCTGTATTTGCGCCTTGCACACCGGCCGGTGTCATGGAGCTTATTAAAGATGCCAACATAGATGTCGCAGGCAAAAACTGTGTTGTTGTAGGAAGAAGTAATATCGTTGGAAAGCCTATGGCCATGCTGATGCTTCACGATAATGCTACTGTTACCATCTGCCATTCCAGAACCAAAGACTTAAAGGCAGTATGCAGCAATGCGGATATCCTTATTGCAGCTATCGGAAAGGCTAACTATATAACTGCTGATTATGTTAAAGAAGGCGCTGTCGTTATAGATGTGGGCATAAACCGAAACGCTGAGGGCAAAGTAACAGGTGATGTTGATTTTCCTGAAGTATGTAAAAAAGCATCTGCCATAACACCGGTGCCTGGAGGCGTTGGTCCTATGACAAGAGCGATGTTGCTAAAAAATACGATAAAAGCGTGCAATATGCACAACAGGAAATAGCTTTCTTGACATGGTTTTTAAAACTGTATACAATAGTTTATAATGGCGTCTCGTATGCGTATGCATGATGCCATTTAATGTTATGCTTTATTGATTATGAATTTATTGAAAGACCAAATATTCAAGGAGGTGAGTAGTATACACGATTATTTTTATATTGCATTAGGCTTTATTGCAGGACTTGTGGTAGCTGTCATTAGTTCACTTATATTCTTCCGTAAGGGAGTTGAACATAGAAAACGAGTGGCTGAGAGCGAATTTGAGAGTGCAGAAAAGGAAAGCCAACGTATCATAAGTGAAGCTGAGAAAGTTGCTGAAAGAAAAAAACGCGATGCTTTGATGGAGGCACGTGAGGAAATTCACAAAAGCAGGGTCGAATTAGAGAGGGAAGTCCGTGAACGCAGGAGTGAGATCCAAAGAACAGAAAGACGTTTGCAGCAGAAGGATGAGACTCTTGAGAAAAAAATGGATACCCTGGAGAAAAAGGAAGAGTCCCTGAACAGACAGATCCAGGAAATTGAGGCTAGACAGGCTGAGATTGAAGAACTATACAAAAAACAACTGGAAAAACTTGAAAGCATATCCGGGTTATCGGTAGAAGAGGCTAAGCAATATCTTTTAAGTAACATCGAAGGCGAAGTCAAACACGAAGCGGCCATTATGGTTAAGGAAATTTATGAGCGCGCTAAAGAAGAAGCTAACCGCAAAGCAAAGGAAGTTCTGTCCACAGCGATTCAGAGGTGCGCTGCGGATCATGCGTCCGAAATCACCGTTTCTGTTGTACCTCTGCCAAATGATGAAATGAAAGGCAGAATAATAGGAAGGGAAGGCCGCAATATCAGAACCCTTGAGACACTTACAGGTATTGATCTTATAATCGATGATACACCGGAAGCGGTTGTTTTATCAGGATTCGATCCTATCAGGCGTGAAGTGGCAAGAATAACTCTCGAAAAGTTAATTATTGACGGAAGAATTCATCCTGCACGTATTGAGGAAATGGTGGAAAAAGCAAAGAAAGAAGTTGAAAACACGATCCGTGAAGAAGGCGACCGGGCGACTTTTGAAACCGGCGTACACGGTCTTAATCCTGAGATAATAAAACTTCTTGGCAAGCTTAAGTACAGAACGAGTTATGGGCAGAATGTCCTGTCCCACTCCATCGAAGTATCTCATTTAGCAGGTCTTATGGCAGCTGAATTGGGTGAGGATGTAACACTGGCAAAACGTGCCGGACTGTTGCATGATATTGGAAAAGCGATCGACCACGAAGTCGAAGGCACTCATGTTTCCATAGGTGCCGAGATTTGCAGAAAATACAAGGAAAGCGAAGAGGTCATACACGCTGTGATGGCTCACCATGGCGATATTGAAGCGAATTCGGTAATCGCTGTCCTGGTCCAGGCGGCAGATGCCGTTTCCGGAGCACGACCGGGCGCCAGACGTGAGACACTCGAAACTTATGTAAAGAGACTGCAAAAGTTGGAAGAAATAGCAGATTCGTTACCTGAAGTTGAAAAATCCTATGCCATCCAGGCTGGACGCGAAGTTCGTATCATGGTTAAACCGGAAATGGTTTCTGATGATGATATGATCATGGTGGCTAGAGATATAGTAAAACGTATTGAAAACGAAATGGAGTATCCCGGACAAATCAAGGTCCATATTATCAGGGAAACTCGAGCAGTTGAATATGCAAAATAGTTTTATTCGGGAAGCGTGAAAACGCTTCCCGTGTTTTGAGAGGAAGTAAATTTTTTGAAAATCCTATTTATTGGAGATATATTTGGTGAAATTGGAAGAAAAGCTTTAAGAGAAAGCATGCCTGAACTTAAATCAAATTACAACCCTGATTTCTGTATCGCAAACGGCGAAAATGCAGCAGGGGGTAGAGGCATCAGCTATAATACGGCCCTTGAGATTTTTGACAGTGGTATAGATGCCATAACTATGGGCAACCACACCTGGGCACGTAAAGAAATCCTGAAGATAATCGATTCGGGAATAAGGATTGTCAGACCTGCGAATTATCCAAAAGGTGTCCCTGGCAAGGGTCGTCTCATCGTCGAGAAGAACGGCATGCGTCTTGCAGTGGTGAACCTGTTGGGACGAATATATATGGATCAGCCGGTAGATTGCCCTTTTCAGACTATTGACAGGGAACTGTCATATCTTAAGGGACAAGCTGACTATATTTTGATTGATTTTCATGCAGAGGCTACCAGTGAAAAAATTGCAATGGGTTACTATGTTGACGGACGGGCATCTTGCATGTTTGGGACCCATACGCATATACAGACCGCTGATGAAAAAATACTGGAAAACGGAACGGCTTATATAACCGATGTGGGAATGACCGGTCCTGCCGAAGGGATCATTGGTGTTGATAAGGATCTTATTATAAAGAAATTCACTCTGGGGCTTCCGGTTCAGCATGAGCCTGCAAAAGGGAAAGCCCAGATAAATGCCGTTATTGTAACTATAAACGAAGTAAATAATAAATTATCTGAAATAAAAAGAATCAACTACATAAAAAAGATATGAGTTTTTTGGAGGTTGTCATCATGAGTCTGTTGAAGGTTTCGTCAAAATCGAATCCAAATTCAGTTGCGGGGGCAATTGCGGGGGTCGTAAGAGAGAAGGGTGTTGTAGAAGTGCAATCAATTGGCGCCGGTGCTTTAAATCAGGCAGTAAAAGCGGTTGCTATTGCCAGAGGTTTTCTCGCTCCTCTTGGAATAGAACTGGTATGCATACCGGCGTTTTCGGAAATAAATGTAGGTGGTGAAGAACGTACTGCCATCAAATTGATCATAGAACCGAAAAGAACCATCTAACAGAACGTGTTAAGTAATGTTCGGAGGGTTTGTATGAATTATAGGGAGATATACAGGCAATGGATCGAGGATCCTTACTATGATGAAGAAACCAAAGAGGAACTTTTAGCAATAAAAGATGAAAAAGAAATAGAAGACCGATTCTATAAGGATCTGGAATTTGGAACAGGCGGTATGCGCGGTATCATTGGAGCTGGTACCAACCGGTTGAATAAGTACACGGTCCGCAAAGCTGCTCAAGGTCTTGCTAATTTTATAAAAAAACAGGGACAGAGCGATATGGGGGTCGCTATCGCATATGACAGCCGCCGCTGTTCTTATGAGTTTGCCATGGAGACCGCTCTGGTCATGGCAGCCAATAATATAAAAGCGTTTCTGTTTGACGAACTTCGCCCGACACCTGAACTGTCCTTTGCCGTAAGATACTTGGGCTGTGCCGCCGGTGTGGTGATCACAGCAAGTCATAATCCGAAGGAATACAACGGTTTTAAAGCATATGGCAGCGACGGATGCCAGCTTCCTCCGAAAGAATCCGATGAGGTTATTAAAGAAGTCGAATCTATTAAAGACATATCTGAAATTGGCTGCATAAAAAAGGAAGAAGCCCTTGAGCAGGGATTATTGGAGATAATTGGGAAAGATGTAGATGACGCATATATAAATGTAGTAAAAAGTGAAGGCATAAATCCTGAGTTATGCAGAAAATACGGTAAGGATACAAAAATAATATACACTCCTTTGCATGGTTCAGGCAACAAACCGGTAAGAAGAGTATTGAAGGAAATAGGCTTTGATAATGTCCTGGTGGTCAAGGAACAGGAATTGCCTGATCCGGATTTTTCAACGGTAAAATACCCGAATCCGGAGGAGAAAGCCGTATTTAATATAGCAATACAAATGGCCGAGAAGGAAGATGTCGAGTTAATCATAGGCACAGATCCCGACGCCGACCGGGTCGGTGTCGTAGTCAAAGATGATAAAGGGGAATTTATAACCCTCACAGGCAACCAGATCGGGTGCCTTCTTTTAGAATATATCCTTTCCCAGAGACAGCAAAGAAATGATCTGCCTGAAAACGCATTTGTGGTCAAGACCATCGTTTCAAGCGATTTAGCCAGAAAAATAGCCGAGAATTACGGTGTTGAGATTATCGATGTGCTCACCGGCTTTAAATTTATCGGGGAGCAGATTAAGCTGTTGCATGATACGGGCAGGAAAAAATTCATATTTGGTTATGAAGAAAGTTATGGATATCTCTCGGGAACTCATGCCCGGGATAAAGATGCCGTTGTTTCATCTATGCTTATAGCTGAAATGTATACCTGGTATAAATCAAGAGGAATGAATCTCTACCAGGGTCTCCTGGAACTCTTTAAAAAATACGGGTATGTAAGGGAAGGAACCGATTCCTTCACTTTGAAGGGAAAAGAAGGCCATGAAAAGATAAATAATGCCATGGAATCCCTCAGAGATATGAATATAAAAAGAGTCGGCGGTAAAGATGTCCATATTATAGCCGATTATGAAAAGCAAATCAGAAGAAACCTTAAGATAAACGAAGAGTCAAAAATCGATATGCCTGTATCAAATGTGCTTCATTATACGATGGATCCCGGCTTCTGGTTTTGCGTCAGACCTTCGGGGACCGAACCCAAAATCAAGATTTATTATGGTGTAACGTCAAATTCGCTTGAGGGATCGGAAAAGGAGCTTGATAACCTCAGGAAGGATGTTTTGTCGATTATTAAACCTTTATTGGATTAATCCGGAATTTCTTGCCGAAAATACGGAAAAGTCCGGCAAGTCAGTCAAGTTGAAGGTTTATTTGTTGCTCTGATCCACTGAATATTTTAAAAAGCGGGTTAAAGCCCGCTTTTTTGTTTCTGTAAATCTTTTTATTTCACTTTTTGAACTTTAGTGTACAATAAAGATATACATATTTATTGATACAGTCCGATATTTCCGGAATTAAAGTTTCTGCAGCCCTGTAAACTGTGGGTCGGTTAACGATAACCCACCCGGAGCCGGTTTTTTGGCAACTGCAGGTATTATTTGTAAAGGAGGCAAAAATGAAGTTTGAGGGAACAAAAATTTCGGATTTAAAAGCCGGTGAGAATATTAACGGGATATATCTTTTGAAAAATGCGGAATTAAAGCTCTCATCCACTAAAAAAACCTATCTTGATATTGTTTTTTCAGATAATACAGGCAGTATACCCGCTAAATGGTGGGATACAGGCGAAACCGATTATATGTCCTTAATTCAGAATAAGCTTTATTACGTTAATGCCAGGGTGGATTCATGGAAGGATTCATTGCAGCTTAATATTATCAGAATTAAACTTGCCGATGAGGAAGATCAGAAACATATAGCGGATTTCGTTCCGGCCGCGCCACTTTCGCCTGAGGATATGCTGGAAGAAATCTATCTTTATGTGTCCAGGATAAAAAAAGCCGAGATTCGTTCTTTGGTTATGACCATCCTTGATCAAAAAGAAGAAAAGCTCAAATACTATCCTGCCGCCAAAAGTCTCCACCATGCGGTAAGAAGCGGGCTTTTATATCACATAGTGCGTATGCTTCGCTGCGGGGAAGCGTTATGCAGCGTTTATGAAGGAATCAATACCGATCTTTTATTCGCGGGAATAATCCTGCACGATTTGGCCAAAATCGGAGAGCTTATCAGCAATGAGCTCGGTATTGCCGAATATTCAAAGCAGGGACAGTTTCTTGGGCACATTATCATGGGGGTTGAAGAGGTTGACAGGGCAGGTAAAATGGTCGGGGCTTCAGAAGAAACTATGTTGCTTATAAAACATATGATCGTAAGCCACCATTACGAAGCGGAATTTGGAAGTCCCAAAAAACCGCTGTTTTTGGAAGCCGAACTGTTGCATCATATCGATATGATCGATGCCAGAGTCTACGACTATCAAAATGCGACAAAAGATATTGCACCCGGCGAGTTTTCAGAACCGGTGTGGTCGCTGGATAAAAGATGTATTTACAAAGTCGACCTTAATGAATAAATACTGATAATACAATCAAAAATTGCTGTTCATGTCGATTTGAAGCAATTGAGCATCACCTGTCGACAAGTCTCGCCGAAGAGCATATATTAATGTCTGAAATCGGTGAACGCGCGAATTGTTATATCTATGTCGAAATGATATACTTAATAAGAACAAAAATTTTTCATCAAGGAGATTTGTTATGGTACAAATAGTTCCGGTCAGAAATAAGAGGCAATTTGATACATTCATTAAATTTCCTTTCAAACTGTATAAGGATAATCCCTATTGGGTACCGCCCCTCATATCCGATGAAAAATTTACCCTTGATAAAAATAAAAATCCGGCATTCGAATACAGTGACGCAGAGCTTTGGCTGGCATATAAGGACGGAAAGGTAGCAGGGCGTATAGCAGGTATAATAAACCACAGTTACATAAAAAAATGGGGACATAAGTATGCCCGATTTGGATGGATCGACTTTATTGATGATCCTGAAGTTTCTAAAGCTCTCCTTGAAACTGTTGAAGAATGGGCAAAGCAAAACGGTATGGAAGGTGTACACGGCCCATTGGGATTTTGCGACCTGGACAAGGAAGGAATGCTTGTAGAAGGTTTTGAGGAGCTGGGGACTTTTGTAACAATATATAATTATCCATATTACATGAAGCATATGGAGGCATTAGGGTACGTCAAGGATGCCGAGTGGATAGAAATAGAGATAACAGTACCTGACAATGACGTTACCGAAAAAATATCCGCACTGGCACAAAGGGCAAAAGACAAATACGGGTTGAGTGTCGTCCCCCTGAAAAAACCGAAAGATGTTCTTCCCTATGCCATAGAGATATTTGATTTATTGAACCGCGGCTACGAGCATCTTTACGGTGTAGTCCCAATTACCCCTAAACAGGTTGAATGCTATGTGAAACAATTTTTCTCCTATGTAAATATTGATTATATCAGCGTTATAAAAGACAAGGACGGAACATTGGCCGGATTCGGAATAATAATGCCTTCCCTGTCCAAGGCGGCTCAAAAGAGCAAGGGACGGCTTTTCCCATTCGGATTTATACACTTTTTAAATGCCATCCGGAAAAATGATACCCTTGATTTATACCTTGTTGCAATAAAGCCGGAACTGCGCTCAAAAGGTGTACCTTATATACTGCTGGACGAACTGACAAAAGCAGCATTAAAAAACGGAGTGGTAAAGGCGATTGCTTCTCCTGAGCTGGAAACAAATCATGCAGTACAGTCTATGTGGAGAAGTTTCGAAACACGAATTCACCGCAGAAGAAGATGTTACCTTAAGTTATTAAATAAATCTTCCGAAGGTGATGCGCAACAGGGTGAATCATAATAGAATGATCTTTCAAGTATAATCAAGTATGAGGTTGCAGCAATTAAGGGAGGCTGTATTATGGATAATTTTTATGCCTATGTCTGGCTTGGTATTATAATTGTGCTTTTAATGATTGAAGCGGCTACGGTGAACCTTACCACAATATGGCTGGCAGGCGGAGCGCTTCTTGCTTTTATATTTGCATTGTTCAGATTGCCTTTATATGCACAGTTGGCTGTATTCTTGGCTGCATCGGTAATACTGTTGATATTTACCAGGCCTATTGTGGCTAAATATTTTAAAGTTGGAATACAAAAGACTAATGCCGATGCTCTTATAGGGAAAACCGGGTTAGTGGTTATGGATATTTCGGAACATAAACCGGGGCAGGTCAAGGTAAAAGGCCAGATATGGACAGCAGTAAGTGAATCGGGGGATTTTATTAAGCAAAATACTGAAGTTGTAGTTGTGGCAATTGAAGGCGTAAAACTTGTGGTAAAAGTATATGCTGAAGAATGAAATAATATTTTAGGAGGTTGAATCATAATGGAATATGTTATTCTTGCGTTGGTTGCACTTGTGATTATCATTGTAATCAGAAACATCAAGATTGTACCCCAGGCTCAGGCTTTTATAATTGAAAGATTGGGTGCTTACAGGGAAACATGGGAAGTTGGGCTGCATTTCAAGATCCCGTTTATAGACAGAATTGCAAATAAAGTTTCATTAAAAGAAAGGGTACTGGATTTACCGCCTCAGCCTGTTATTACAAAGGATAATGTCACAATCCAGATTGATACGGTTATATACTATACCATTACCGATCCGAAACTGTATACTTATGGAGTAGAGCGCCCTTTGATGGCTATAGAGCTTTTGTCTACCACAACATTGCGTAATATTATCGGTGATTTGGAACTGGATGAAACATTGACTTCACGGGATATCATCAACAGTAAGTTGCGTATTATCATTGACGAAGCGACTGATCCATGGGGAATCAAGATTAACCGTGTAGAAGTTAAAAATATCCTTCCTCCGGCAGATATACAGAATGCCATGGAAAAACAGATGAGGGCGGAACGCGAAAGACGTGAAGCTATTCTCAAAGCCGAAGGGGAAAAGAAAGCAACGATCCTGGTAGCAGAAGGAAAGAAGCAGTCACTTATTCTTGAGGCTGAAGCCGAGAAGACAGCCGCAATCTTACGGGCAGAAGCAAGGAAGGAAGCTACAATACGTGAGGCCGAAGGTCAGGCCGAGGCAATACTGAAGGTTCAGCAAGCTACCGCCCAAGGTTTGAGAATGATCAAAGAACAGGAATTAAGCAAGGAAGTTATTGCCATCAGAAGCCTGGAAGCATTTGAAAAGGCCGCTGACGGAAAAGCCACAAAGATCATTATTCCGTCTGAAATCCAGGGTTTATCATCTTTAGTAACATCAATAAAAGAATTGTCAAATGATTAAGAAATTAGGTAACCTCCATTATTAATATCTTTAAAAGAAATATTAAATGATTAGAAATTAAACAAAGGATCTTTCAATTGACCTGAAAGATCCTTTATTAATTTTCAGATCCTTATTAATTTTTGTCGCCCGGGATGCTGCGTTGTACCATATACTTGCTGTAACTTCCCTTATACTCTGCCAGGAGCAGATCTATCATTCTGCCGTAACTTTTGACACCGTCTTCCTGGCCGTTCAGCTTAAGATAGGTATCGTTCATTTTGTCGGCTACTTCTCTTGTGACTCCCTGGAAATGCTTCCAATACTCCCTCTCGGCTTCCAGATCCCTCCGGTATCCGGGACTGTAATTAACGGCTATATCGAAATAGCGTTCAGGGCTTTCGGAATAAAGCGCGTTCATAGAATACTGCAGCGCCATAACGCTTCCGGAATACTTGAAATCAATATCCGGATGGGCCATGCAAGCCTTATATGCTATATAATTTGCCTCGTCTTCGCGGGCAAAACCTCTTTGATGAGCCATTTCATGCATCACTGTCGAAGCAAGCGACATTTCGGGAATATCAATATCTATATTTGCCTCACCTGTAAGACAGGAATAAATACCTATTATATTTGTATGTGACATCAGCCTGGAGAGCAAAACAGGCTTAGGGGGCCCATATTTTCCGCCTAAGAACGGGTATTCCTGTTTAAGTACATCATATCCTTTATAAGCACGTTTCAGGACGGACTTATATCCGCCTTCCACATACATGATCCCGTCCTGGTTTTCAGGAACCTGTTCCCTTAACCTGTTGGTTTCATCTACAAGCCAGCGGCAAAGCGCTTCCAGCTCATCTAAGGAAGAGTCCTGCACATTGATGCCGGCAAGATCGGAATAAGGCAAACGTTCATAATTAATATTCCAGACCATTACCTGGACAAAAAACCATAGGGAACCCAACAGGACCAAATTAGCGAAAAAGCGTAAAATCAGGATACCTTCGCCCTTGCGAACTGCTCTTATGATAATGTAAATAAGCCGGATTGGAATGTATATGACAAGAATAATAAGAGCCAGTTCTGCGACAGAAAAAGGTATTAAACCAGTCAACAGGCTTACAGGCTGCATAATAAGTTTATAGATGCCTCTTGAATAAACATTTTCGGTAAATTCGGGATATTTCGCCATAACCTGCTTTATTAACAAAGCCAGGGGTATAAGTAAGACAGACAGAAATTTGTATTTCAAATTTTCTTTTTTATCAGACTTCTTTTCGATTTGCATAGATACCTTTCCTGAAAAACATGCAGAATTATTATATATTTTGTGTCTACATTTTATCATGAAATTATAGCGTTATGAATAAAAATAATAGGCGAAATCTTTCGGAATATTATATAATATGTATATAATGGTAATATAATCCATCCATTAATCATACTAATCATATGGAGGTGTTGTTATGATTGAGAATGTCAGTAACGAGCTTAAAACTTATTTTGAGGGCAAACCTGTATTATCTTCTTTATTGATGCTTGATATGTACATACTTTTAGGCTGTAGCGCTCTGAGGTTCCTTGATGTCTTTGTATATCTTGGAGGTATCATAAGCGGACTTTTATTTTATGTGTTTATGCTTGGGATTTTGTTATGTCTTGCAAAAAAGAATTTTTTCGCTCTGACAATTGGATTAGGTGCGGAAGCACTGATTGATCTTATTTATCTGATCAGATATTTGGCCAGGAATTACGGCTTCAGCTGGTCTTCGCTTTTCGGCCTTATTATTTACGGCTTTTTAGCATATATGGCTTTCAAAAAGTATTCGGCAAAAACCGGCACATGAACAAGGCATAAAATGGCCGCCTGTTGTATCACAGGCGGCTTTACTGTCCAGGGCTGAAATTCTGTACATCTTTTACGAAATGCCGCGGCAATTTAAATTATATCCATAAATAACTCTTATCTCATATCATAGTTTTTAAAAAGTAACTTCCTCTTTTCCTGTTTTCAGACTGGTATGCAATTTATCAAACGGGGGTATATAAAAGGATAATTTTTAGGCAAAAAGGTATTGTGATTTTCGCCGATATGCATTATAATAAGATTTCGGACGGTCGCCCGAGGTATTGATACTTAATATGAATAACATTTCAGGCTTTTTGACGGGTGTCCGGGTTTGTTGTCGGGGTGTAGCTCAGGTGGATTAGAGTGCTTGCTTGGGGTGCAAGAGGTCGCTGGTTCAAGTCCAGTCACTCCGACCAGAGAGAATCGTCAGAACGTTTAAAATAAATGGTTCTGGCGATTTTTTAATGTATTGCCTAAACCGATAAAACTGCAAAAAACAATGTTATCTTTATGCCACAATGATGCAGAATATGTATAAATTCTTTGAAAATATACATTAAGCGAGTGATTATGCCAAATTCTATTGACTAATTGATTGAATGATGTAATATTGAAGTAAAGTAACCATCAATAGCTCAATTGGCGATATGGAATACCTTCTGTTTTGTCGATTTATGTTGACAAACTTTTCCATATTTTGGTGTTTTGCAAAACAAATTTTTCCAGTCTTATAATAACTTCGCTTCTGCGGGTTATATTTAATTAAATTTTTTAATTGGAGGGTCAGAAATGAAAAAGGTTCTTAAAACATTGCTTGGTGAATGGAATACCAAGACCGTGGTTGCAATCGCCATCGGTGCGGCTCTTTTCGGCGTTCTGATGAACTTTGGCGGGATCCCGATCTTTACCAACACAAACCTGACAACAGCCATGATTATTCCTGTCATCATAGGCTCCATGTTTGGTCCCGTTCCCGCGTTCATTGCATGTTGCGTGGGCAACACTATTGCTGATCTCATCGGTGGCTGGGGATTTTGGTTTGACTGGTCTATCGGTAATGGTGTATTGGGCTTTATCGTTGGTTTGCTGCCACTTTATGGGGCAAAAATCAAAGAAGGTATCTTCAAGCCCATCCATGCAGTTATCTATGCCGTCACATGTGTAATCGGCAACGCATTTGCGTTCGGCGTCATCACACCCTTGCTGACCATGGCTTTCTACGGCGGTGAAGAGAGCATCACATTCCTTCAGGCCATTGCAGGCGGAATAGCCAACACTGCCGTATTGGTCATTGTCGGTATTCCTATCCTCTTTGCACTTGCACGGCGCAATGCCCGAAATACAAATCTCAAAATGGAAGAAGAAAAGGAATAATGCGTATAAATGAGTACACCCATTGTAGAATTTAAAAATTTTGGATTCAGATACAAATCGCAGTCTGCCGCTACGCTTCATGACATCAACCTCACTATCTGCAAGGGGGAAAAGGTATTAATCCTGGGTCCCAGCGGAAGTGGAAAGTCGACGCTGGCAAATTGCATTAACGGCTTAAATCCTTTTTCATACGATGGGGTTATCACAGGCTCATGCAAAGTTGCTGGCATGGAAACCAAAGATGCCAGCATCTTTGCTTTGAGCAGGGTTGTGGGAACCGTACTTCAGGATTCGGATGCCCAGTTTGTGGGTCTGAGTGTGGGAGAGGATATAGCATTTGCCCTGGAGAATCAGAGCATGCCGCGGAATGAAATGCTACCAAAAGTTGAATGGGCTGCCGGGGTCGTGGGTATGAGCGATTTTCTCATGCATGTGCCCTATGAGCTGTCGGGAGGACAAAAGCAGAAGGTTGCCCTGGCAGGCGTTCTCCATGGTGATGTTGATCTGTTGATCTTCGATGAACCCTTGGCTGCCCTGGATCCCAGGATGGGAATGACGGCTGTGGATCTTATTGACCGCATTCATAAGGAGCAGAACAAAACGGTTGTGATCGTGGAGCACCGGCTGGAGGATGTATTATACCGCAGCGTGGACAGGATCGTCCTGATGAACGAGGGAAGGATCGTCTATGACGGTGTGCCTGACGAACTTTTGGCTTCCGATCTTCTGACACGATACGGAATCCGGGAGCCCCTCTATATCAAGGCAATGAAGTATGCCGGCTGTGAGTTGACACCGGACCAAAACCTGTCGGATATCCAGGGGATGGATCTGTCCCCCTTTGAAGATAAGCTGAAGAAACAGCAGCTTATGCAATTGGAGAAGTATGTCCCAAAGATGGGTGAAGAAATTCTGAAGATACAGAATGTTTCCTTTGCCTATGGCAAGGATCCGGTGCTTAAAAACATCTCCTTCTCGGTGAGAAAGGGTGAAAAGGTTGCCTTTGTAGGGAAGAACGGAGCCGGGAAGAGCACCATGGCCAAGCTGATCTGCGGTATCATAAGACCCCTGGAAGGCCAGATCCTGATAAACGGAACCGATTATTTGAAGTATTCCATCAAGGAAATAGGGGAGAAAATCGGGTATGTTATGCAGAACCCGAACCAGATGCTGGTGAAGGATATTATCAAGGATGAGGTGGAACTGGCAATGCTGCTCAGGGGAAAGAGCAGGCAGGAGATCGATGAGGCAGTAAAAAAGGCTCTTAAGATGTGCGGCCTCTATCCCATGAGAAACTGGCCGGTCACGGCAGTGAGCTATGGTCAGAAAAAGAGGATCACCATTGCATCCATTCTTGTGCTGCAACCGGAGATCATCATTCTTGACGAACCGACTGCCGGCCAGGATTACCGCCATTACACAGAGATCATGGAATTCCTGGACGAGCTCAACAGGGAATATGGCATCACGATTATCTTCATCACCCACGATATGCACCTTGCCATCCAGTATACCGACCGTGCCATTGTATTCTCTGAGGGAGAACTGGTGGCTGATGACTCGGTCTTCAGGGTGCTGTCCAATGACCAGGTTATTACCCGGGCAAATCTCAAGCAAACCTCGCTCTATACACTGGCTATGCGCCTGGGAATCGATCCTGAAGCTTATATTGAACATTTTATTAACTATGAAAGGATGGTGAGGGCCCATGGACAACAAGCTTCTGATTAATCTGATTCCCGGAGACACCTTCCTGCACAGGCTTACCGGGAAAACAAAGGTCCGCACCTTCCTCATTCTTATGGTGTATATCATCATGTCCTTTGATCTGCGATTGATAATGCCGCTCTTAATTTTGAGCATCATTGGACTTGTATCGCTGAAGCCAAACTGGAAAATCATAAAGTACTTTATCATTATCATAGGGGCTATGAACCTGCTCAACATTGTACTCTTCTGGCTGGCTGACCCCAATATCGGGACCATGTGGTGCGGGGGAAGGACTACGGTATTGTTCAGACTGACCGAACGTCTTTTCTTGTCGGCTGAAACCCTCTGGTACTTATGCGTCCGCTTTATCAAGATGATGACCTGCTTCATGGTTTCCCTGGTTTTCATCCTTTCCATTACGCCTTCTGAACTGGCGGCCGGATTGTATTCCATCAAGGTGCCCTACAAGATATGCACCATTTTCTCCATTGCATTTCGGTACATCCCGGATATCGGAAGGGACTTTCAAAACATAAAAGTATCCCTGCAAACGAGAGGGGTTGAACTGGATCCCAAGAAGACGTCCATCGGAAAACGATTGAAGCAGAACATACTGATCCTGGTTCCTTTGATCACCACCTCCTTTGACAGGGTAGGAAACATTTCCAATGCTATGGACCTGAGAGGATACGGCAGAGGAAAGACCAGGACCTATTACAGCGAGCATGAGGAACTGAAGGCTGACAAGGTCTTCAAGGTATTCTATATCATCCTATTATTGTTTTGCGTATACTGGATCATTACGCAGAACATTATGTCCCAAAACTTAAGTATGTGGTATCCATTTGCATGAATCCGGATAAGTATTTCCATGATATCATCAGGAGCATGTCTTACTATGAATGCCCGCCGTTTATGACGGTGAGTCGGATCCCGGTCATGCCCTTTGGTAAGAACGACCATTAAGGGTATGAATGGCTGAAGGCTAAGCCCGGGCCGACGGGTTTGAGGTTTATTCAACCGTCATGATTAGAACGGCTATATCATAAGTGGAAGGAAGCTATGGTAAACAAGCATCAGTTATTAAAGGAGAGAATTTTAGGACATGAACAAACCCATTCTTGTATTTCAGACAGACTTTACTTACAAAGAAGGCGCGGTATGCGCCATGTACGGCGTTGTCAAATCTGTGGACCGCAGCCTGGAGATTTTTGACGGCACCCATGAAATTCCCCATTTTGATATCTGGAGCGCCTCCTATCGGTTGAACCAGAGCATGAAGTTCTGGCCGAAAGGTACCATATTTGTTTCGGTTGTGGACCCCGGTGTGGGAACATCCAGGAGAGCCTGCGTGGCAAAAACTTGCGACGGCTACATGGTTGTTACCCCCGATAACGGCACACTGACACATGTGAAGGCGCATGCGGGGATACAGGAGGTGCGTGAAATCGATGAGACGCGGAACCGCCTGAAGACCACGGAAGGAACCAATGTCTTCCATGGGAGGGATCTGTTCGGTTATTGTGCGGCAAGGCTTGCAAGCGGAATCATCACCTATGAGGAAGTGGGTCCAAGTTACCCTGTGGAGGAGATTGTGGTACAACCCATCATCCAACCAAAGCTCAGCCATAACTTGGCTGAAGGTATCTTTGAGATAAATGACCCGAATTTCGGGAACCTATGGACCAATATCCCGGCCAAAGCATTTATGGAAAGCGGATTTTCCATCGGCGATATGGTAGATATGACCATCCGTCATGGGGATAAAGTGGTTCATCACGAAAAAGCCCTGTTTGCACAATCATTCGGATACGTTAAAAAGGGAGAAACCGTCATATATACCAATGAGCTGATGAACATCGGCGTTGCCACATGCATGGGCAACTTCTGCGAGACCTGGCATGTGGATTATGGGAGAGACTGGACGGTTATATTCCAAAAGTGAGTATGGAAAACAAGGAGGTCATTATGAGCAGACTGTTGATTTTTCAATCAGACTTCGGTATTGCCGACGGCGCGGTCAGTGCCATGTACGGTGTGGCCTACTCAGTATGTCCGGAGCTGAAGATATGTGATCTGACTCATGAAATACCCCAGTACAATATTTGGGAGGCATCATATCGCCTGATCCAGACAGTGAGCTACTGGCCAAAAGATTCGGTATTCGTTTCGGTGGTTGACCCCGGAGTGGGCTCCACAAGACGCAGTATTGCTGTCAGAACTGTCAACGGCCAATACATCATCACCCCGGACAACGGGACCCTCACCCATATCAAGCGGATGGTAGGCATAGAAGAGGCCAGGGAGATAGATGAAGAAAAAAACCGTCTTCCTGACTCGGGCGAATCCTACACCTTCCATGGAAGGGATATTTATGCCTATACCGGCGCCAGACTTGCTTCAGGTCTAATCCGGTTTGAAGATATCGGCCCTGTGATCCATACGGACAGTGTGGTGGAACTTCCGGTCACAGAAGCTGTTAAGGAAGATGATACTATTAAGGGTACCATCGATATCCTGGATGTCCGGTTTGGAAGCTTATGGACCAACATCAGCAAGGACCTGTTTAATACACTGGAGGTTCCTTATGGCGGCAGGGTAGAGATATCCATCATGAATGACACACGGGAGGTTTACCGCAATATTATCCGGTATGTTAAATCCTTTGCTGATGTTTACATAGGCGAGCCCCTTATCTATGTGAATTCCCTGGATTATATCGCCGTGGCTATCAACCAGGGTTCTTTCTCAAATGCATACAATGTTTCGCCGGGCTCCAACTGGAAGATCAGCATAAAGAAAGCGCAGTTATAAATCCACCTGCTTCATTGGCCATGAAATTTACTCATCTTATACGAATATAAATGAGTAAGCCGCCTATGTTGGAATTTACAAAGATGTTTGAAACTGCGGGGACAGCTAAATGCGGATGATGGAGATAACAACACTCCAACCAGGAATGAATCCTTCAAATTCATCTGAAAAGCGGGTTTGAAGGATTTTTGTTTTTCAAACCTAAAAAGAAAGGCCTTCTGAAACGAAGGCCTTGAACTGTCTACTCTACGGTCTCTCCGAAGGTTACTGTACCTTTTATGCTTCCTTTTCCTATAATATTACCGGATTCACCGCTTGCGATATCTAATTTTTCCTCTATACTGCTTATTGAAGAATTAACATTGTCAAATTTGCCGGGATATTTATCCGGAGTTTTCTTTAAAGCATATACGATAACTTCATATTCATGAGTGCCGCTGGGAGGATAAGGTCCTTCATACTTGCTGTCGTTAAGCGAAGCTCCCATAGGAAGATTATTTTCCTTCACGTTTTTTGCCAACCAATGAAGCCAGTTCCTGGCTGTATTATCTATCATGTAGATTGCGTAACAACCGGCGCCTTCTACTTCATCCCAGCTTAACTGAGGAGAAAGATTGGCTCCGGGCGGGTTTCCTTTGGAACTTTTTATGACGGTCAGCCACTTTCCGTCAGATGTAAGTGATTCGGATGTAATATTGATCGGAATCACAAGCACATCTCCTTTCTTATTATCAGTTTCAGGCTTATTCTCATTGTTCTCAGTTGCGGCTTCTTTCGCATTGCTCCCGGTTTCGGGTTCATTCGCATTGTCCTTAGCTGCATCAGCTTCATTCGCAACGTCTTCAGTTACATTTTCCTCCGCATCGTCCTCAGCCTCGGTTTCATCTGCATCGTACTCAATCTCCTGATCCTGGTCTTCTTCTACTGTGGGAGCAGACTCGGCATCCGTCACGTCTTGCGGGAAATCGTCCGATTCGTCATTTGCGCACCCAAATAAAAGAGCTGCCGTTAAGACTGAAATCAAGATTAAAAGTAATACCTTATTTTTTCTTTTCATATTTCCTCCCGCCAATTCATTTATATATTAATTTTTGATATAAGCGACCTGCTTTTATTCAACCAGGCCATCATTAATCACAGTGTTTAAACTTAACTAATAAAATAAATACCAAAAAAAACAGAAGTAAAACGATAATATACAAAAAATTATAAAAATCTACAATACAAGATAATATTGATAATCCGATCAAACCGACATTGTCGTGGAAAGTGTCAGGGGATGTTGCAGGTAAACAGCTATAAAGTAAATGCCACAAATATAAAACCGGTCAGTTACTGGAACTTACCGGCTTTGTATACACTGCATCAAATAAATATTCTAAACTTCGTACAAAAAAATTATTTTAATTAGGTCTGGATACGGCAGCTTCCCCGGGACGTTACTTTTGCCCGTAATAAGCATTAGGTCCGTGTTTCCTCATGAAATGCTTGTTTTGTATATATTCAGATGCAGGCTGGGCATTTCCGCCTGAGAGCATAAGAGTGTTAAAAGCCATCTTAGCTACCTCTTCAAGGACTACTGCGTTATGAACGGCATTATCAGGACTTATGCCCCAGCTGAAAGGCCCGTGATCCTCCACAAGAACGCCGGGAACATAAAGAGGATTCAAATCCTTAAATGTCTCAACGATTACATGGCCTGTGTTTTCTTCGTAATTGCCCTCGATTTCTTCCCTGGTCATTTTCCTGGTGCAGGGAATGGAGCCGTAAAAATAATCGGCATGTGTTGTTCCAAAACAGGGTATCGGTCTGCCTGCCTGAGCCCAGCTTGTAGCCCAGCTGGAATGTGTATGGACAATACCGTTTATTTCCTTAAAATTGCGGTAAAGAACAAGATGGGTGGGCGTGTCGGATGACGGGTTGAGATCTCCCTCAACCTTGTTTCCATCCAAATCAAGGACGACAAGATGTTCTGCTTTAAGCTGATCATAGGGAACACCGCTCGGTTTTATAACTACCAGACCTTTATCACGGTCAATTCCGCTTACATTTCCCCATGTAAATGTAACAAGTCCGTAACGGGGAAGGCCGAGATTGGCCTTTAATACTTGTTCTTTTAAATCTTTCAGCATATTCAGCATCCTCCTTATACTCAATTTTTAAACTACTTATTATTTCTATCCAAACATGAATCTCCGATAACCAATTCAGGTATGAAAACCTTTTTTCTGGGACTATTAAGGTAATCCGGGTCTTCAAGAAGCTCCAACAATAACTCTGCTGCTGTTTCGCCAAGCTTTTCCTTTGGATGAGTAACTGTTGTAAGTCGTACGGGGCAGGCTGTAGCCAAATTCGAATCATCAAATCCTGTAATACTAATATCTTCAGGGACCCTGACGCCCAACTCGGTAAGGGTCTGATATATTCCAAATGCAATTTCGTCGTTATAACAGGCAATAGCGTCCAATGATATTCCTGTATTAATAAAACTCCTGATTTCAGAATTCGGTTTGATCTTCCGGTCTTCGGTGTGAAACCATATAACCTTGCTGGAATCATAAGGTATGCCTGCTTCCGATAAAGCCTTAACATAACCGTGATGACGATTGATACCCTGCATATCGTCAGCTTTGAAGATGCCGGCAATATTTTTGTGTCCCAGTTTGATCAAATAATTGACAGCGAGGTACATTCCATGTGTATCATCCAGTATGACATATGATTTATCCTTAATATGCTGATAACAGCCATGAATAAATATATATGGTATACGGTGGATGTCAAGGGCTTCGTAATAAGCAGAATTGTCTGAATACAGCGCACTTTTGGTAGGTTCGATGATAAGACCTTCAAGATCCTTGCTCAATACTTCTTCAAGATACTTAGCCTCTTTTGCTACATTGTTATCAGTGTTTTTCAGCATTATACTGTAGCCCCTGTGGGACAAAACGGTATCAATTCCCTGGATAACACGGGGAAAGATATAATCCGAAATATAGGTGGTCAGTACTCCTATATTGCGGGATTCTGTTCTCTTTATGCTTCTGTCTTTCACGTAAGTACCAAGTCCATGCTCGGTGTAAAGGTATCCTTCTGACACTAATAAAGAGATAGCTTTTCTGACCGTATGACGGCTGAGGGAAAAATCATTGCAAAGCTGGTTTTCCGAGGGTATGCGTTCTCCGGCTTTTATTTTGCCCATTATTATCTGATGTTTAAGATAATTTTTAAGTTCTGAATACTTTGTCTGCTCATTCACATGAATACTCCCTTATCAACTTGTACGTACATCATCTTTATTATATACAACATCAGCTGTTTTTACAAGAATAATTGCTTGATTTGCTGTTCTGTTCCGTGTTGCAAACAAGAAATATATGGTTTATAATTTATTTATTAATACTTGTACGTACATCTAAATTTAAATAGGAGGAGTCAGTTATGCCAAATCTGAAAAACTACGAATTCTGGTTTGTTACCGGAAGCCAGTTCCTTTACGGCGAGGATGCCTTAAGACAAGTTGCTGAGGACTCTAAAATCATAGCAGAACATCTTAGTGAAAAAACACCTTTCGCAATTAAATTCAAACCGGTGGTGAAAACTCCTGAAGAAATTTATCAGCTGGCCATTGACGCCAATTCAGACGAAACATGTGCAGGCATAATTGCCTGGATGCATACGTTTTCACCTGCCAAGATGTGGATCAAAGGTTTAATGGCGCTTCAAAAGCCGATGCTTCACCTGCACACCCAGTTTAACCGTGATATTCCCTGGGACAGCATTGACATGGACTTTATGAACCTGAATCAATCTGCTCATGGAGACCGCGAATTCGGTTTTATAGGCGCAAGGCTCAGAATGCCCCGGAAGGTTATTGCCGGTCATTGGCAGGATGAAGAAGTTGTTGACAGGATAAACCGCTGGATGCGCACGGCTGTTGCTTTTGTATATGGCAAGAGTATAAAGGTCTGCCGCTTCGGCGACAATATGAGAAATGTTGCGGTTACAGAAGGTGATAAGGTTGAAGCCCAGATTAAGTTCGGATGGACCGTTGACGGCTATGGTATAGGCGATCTGGTCAAACTGGTTAATGAAGTATCAGAGGCGGAAGTTGATAAATTGATGAAAGAATATGAAAGCCTGTATGATATGTCACAGGTAAAAGGTCCAGAAGAAAAAATGGAAGCCGTAAGATACCAGGCCCGTATTGAAGCCGCTTTAAGAGCGTTTATGGCCCAGGGCAATTATGAGGCATTTACTACTACCTTTGAAGACCTTCATGGATTGAAGCAATTACCCGGTCTGGCTTCTCAAAGAATTATGGAATCAGGTTACGGTTTCGGTGCAGAAGGCGACTGGAAGACATCTGCATTCGTACGTCTTGTAAAGATCATGGCTGACGGAAAAGCAACCTCATTTATGGAGGATTACACTTATCATCTGGAACCCGGAAATGAAATAAACCTTGGAGCTCATATGTTGGAAATCTGCCCCACCATTGCAGCCGGGAAACCAAGAATAGAAGTTCATGCTCTTGGAATAGGAGGTAAGAGCGATCCGGCAAGACTTGTGTTTGACAGTGCCGCCGGACCTGCCGTATGCGCTTCGTTGATTGACCTGGGGAACAGATTCCGTCTTATTATCAGTGTAGTCGATACTGTTGAAGCTACCCACGATATGCCTAAGCTGCCTGTTGCCCGTGTACTTATGAAACCACAGCCTTCATTGTCAGTTGCTGCCGAAGCATGGATCCATGCAGGCGGCGCCCACCATACCGTATACTCTCAAAATGTAACAGTGGAGCAGTTGACAGATTGGGCTGAAATGTCCGGAATCGAATGTATAGTAATTGACAAGGATACCAAAATCAATTCACTGCTTAAAGAATTAAGATGGAATGAAATAGCTTATAAACTTATGTAAATATACATAAACTGTTTTATGGAAAAGACTGACAGGATTCGGTAAATTAAACCGGTGCCTGCAGAGTAAGGCTGGATTAGCTGTATCGACAATCCGATGCCGGAGATGCGGGAAGACTGCCTTACCTGCGGCACCCTTTTTTACTTTGTATTGATACCGCAGAAGTTTTCCTTGCGATTTTAAGCCATATCAAAGGATTTCACCCGATCTTTGCTGCATTTTATTAATATTATTGAACTCCTGATGACAGGCATTTTTTTCCGGCAGTTGCCGTATGGTTGATACATTGCAATTTAACGCATTATTTAAATGAATTCCCGGTACTCTTCTTTCCGAAACTAAAAGCTGTAAGGCAATATGTATGAAAGCAACTGAAATGCATAATACAGTTATTATAATAAATTTATGGAAAATTAAAAATGTTTGAACCGTTCAAAACAAATATTTACAAATCTTAAATGCATGTTAGAATAAAAGTATCGATATGTTTTGGAGGTAAGGTAATGAAGAAATGTCCTAATTGTAACTTTGAAAACCGGGATGAAGCATTCTTTTGTACAAAATGCGGCACTAAACTTCAGGAGCAATCATCGGATACTAATGTTAATGTTGGACAACAAACATATATGCCCGAGAATTCAGGTTATACTGTGAATCAGGTTATTGAACCTTCCGTTCAACCTTCATCAGGCGTTAACATATCCATCGAAAAACCGAAGAAAAAATCCAAAGCATTGATATATGTTTTGGGACTGGCTGCAGTCATTGCGATTGTTTTTCTCGTAATGAACATATCTTTTGCTAAACCGGCAGAAAAGGTTATCCTGGGATTAGTCAAGCTTTCGAAAATGGATAAGTGTACAACGACCACAACTGTTGATATAAATTATGATGGCGATGAAGAAGCAGCTGATTTACTTAACAAATTAACAGTAAAACTGGAGACAGCTGCTGATGTGAATGAACTGTTTGCCCAATTAAATTTGGATTTATTGTACAGTAACAAACCTGTGGTCCAGGTAGCGGCAGGACTGAATAATCAGGATTTTTACATTGATCTTAAAGACTTACATAAAAAAGTATTTTATCAGGATGTAGAAGATGTGATTCCCGATTATCCTGATTTTGCAAACGATTATAAAATAATAAAAAAGGCAATGGACGGAATTTCCCTGAAATTTGACACAAAAAAATATATGAAAATTGTTAATAAAGTATTGGACGATAATATAAAAAAATCCGGCAATAAGGTTATTTTGACCCTGGATTCAGAAATAATGTCAGAGCTTTTCACAGCACTTTTGGAAGAAGCCGAAGATGACAATAAATTAATGGAATCTGTCAGAAAGAATGGTATTGATTTTATTAATCGCATAATCAAGGAAAAGAAAAAGCTGAAAACTATTGATGTTGATGATTTGGAAGAAACATTGGAAATATTTGAGGACAAAGATGAGTTTGAGGAGTATTACCAGGATGCGATAAGCAATGCCCTGGCCAGACTTGATTATATGGATTTTGATGAAATACCTGAGCTGGAGCTTATTTTCAGATTTGGGTCAGGCAATACCATTAAGGGTATAGATTTTACAACTGAAATTAATGATGAATTGGAGATATTTGTAAAAGCTGATATTAAGAGCGGCGCAAGCTTCACAAAGTTTAACAGGAAAGACTCCATTGAAATCAAAAAGTTAATGACCGGCGGAGATATTGAAGATGTGGTTGAAGAAATAACGGATAATCTTATAAAAGCCGTTAAGAAAAATAAAGACTTGACGAAAAAGATTGAAGATTTAACAGGACAAGACGTAGAAGATGCTATTGAAATGTTGATGTACGGAGCCTCAAACTTTATCCCATAATTTTAAATATCAATATTCAAAAAGGATGCGCCATAAAAGCCGGTCAAATGCCCGGCTTCTATGTTTTTGTTATAATGTATAAACTTAAGCTAAGTTCCATAATAAGTAATATTGTTAGGTCCAGATAAAAAATTACAAAAATTTATATTTTTTATATTACAAAACGACAACTTATGATATAATTTTATATGCATTAAATATATATGGGTTAGGGAGGTAATAAAAATGAGGGCTACCGGTTATGTAAGAAAGCTGGACTCACTTGGAAGAATAGTATTACCTAAGTCATTGCGTAAGGAACTAAATATTAATGAAGGCGACGACATTGAAATGTATGTAGACGAAAATGGGAATGTTGTACTTGATAAGTATACTCCCAGATGTGTATTCTGCGATGTTGCAAAGCCGAACACAATTGATTTTAAAGGTAAAGTTATTTGTACCGATTGCTTAAAAGATATGTAGTTTTTATTTAGCGTGTGAATTTTAATATGCGAATTGCAACGGCGGTATATAACCGCCGTATTTTTATGGGTATAAATATATATAACATTTATTTTTTTGGAGGTTCCGCATGCATATCCGGGAGTATTTTGAAGATATCGAAGAGAAACTCTTGTCTGAATTTGCGTGTTTAAGCAGGAAAAGCAAAGGCCGGGACAGGGAAGAAGAGCAATGCGACATCAGAACCGTTTTTCAGCGTGATCGGGACAGAATTATTTATTCTAAAGCTTTCAGACGACTAAAACATAAAACCCAGGTATTTATTTCTCCGGAAGGGGATCATTACAGAACGAGACTCACCCACACCCTTGAGGTTTCTCAAATAGCAAGAACTATTGCCAGATGCTTAAGATTAAACGAGGATTTGACCGAAGCGATCGCCCTGGGACATGATCTGGGGCATACACCTTTCGGACATGCAGGAGAACGGGTCTTAAACAGGATCAGTAGTTTCGGTTTCAAACACAATGAACAGAGTGTCAGGGTTGTTGAGGTCCTGGAAAAAGACAGAAAAGGCTTGAATCTTACCTGGGAAGTAAGAGACGGAATTCGTTGTCATACCGGGAAAGAAATGCCGTCAACTCTTGAGGGACAGGTGGTTCGTTTTGCCGATAAAATAGCTTATATTAATCACGATATCGAGGATGCAATACGCGGAGGCATAATCAAAGAAGAAGATTTGCCCAAAGAATGTACTGAAGTTTTGGGAAAAACCTCATCATTACGTATTAATAATATGATTACTAATATTATTATAAATAGTTATGGTAAAAACTGTATATGCATGAGTCCGGAATTTCAGGAATGCAGTAAATTACTCAGAGACTATATGTTTGAAAATGTTTATATAGGATCTGTCGCAAAAAAGGAAGAATCTAAAGCGGAACTTATGATAGAAAAACTGTTCTTGTACCTTTTGGACAACCCGCACATGCTTCCGGAAGATTCTCAAAATGCCATTGAAACAGAGGGACTTGAGAGGACGGTGCTGGATTATGTGGCCGGTATGTCAGACCGATATGCTGTTAAAAAATTCCAGGAGATTTACATACCTGCCCCATGGTAAAATGCTTTAAATTTATTGCAGGTAGTCTGTTTAACCTGGTTTTAACCGGGGACAGGAATAATGGTTTTTTGTCAGCAACAAAATATTTGCCCAATAGGAAGGAAAAACAGACATTCTGTCGAATAATAAAATCTATGAGGTTGTGATATGTATTACCCTGAAGAATTAATTGAGGAAGTCAGAGTACGGAATGATATCATTGAGGTAGTTTCAAGCTATGTTAAGCTTGAAAGGAAGGGCAGAAGATACTTTGGTTTGTGTCCGTTTCACAGCGAAAAGTCGCCTTCTTTTAGTGTTGAACCGTCAAAACAGTTGTTCTATTGCTTTGGGTGCAATAAAGGTGGAAGCGTTATCCAGTTTATAATGGGCATTGAGAATTTGGATTTTTTGGAAGCGCTTAAGTTTCTTGCTGACAGAGCGGGAATTGTTCTCCCGGAGCCTGAGGATGCAAACGAGAGGGAGAAATCCAGATTAAGGAAACAAATACTTGATATTAACAGGGAAGCTGCAAGGTTTTTTTTCTCAACATTAGCAGGCAAAAACGGCGCCATGGCTCAGGCATATCTGAAAAGACGCGGACTTACGGAAAATACAATAAGACAATTCGGTTTGGGATTCGCACCCGGAGGTTGGGATGAATTAACAAAAAATCTTTTGGATAAAGGAGTGGGAAAAAACTTATTACTGTCATCAGGACTGTCCATACAGACTAAAACCGGAGAATTGGTTGATAGATTCAGGGACAGGATAATGTTTCCAATTTTCGACATACGGGGGAATATTGTAGGATTTGGCGGCAGAGTTATTGATAACTCTCAGCCAAAGTACATGAATTCACCGGATACGCCGGTGTACAACAAAAGCAGAGAGCTTTACGGACTTAATTATGCCAGGCAGAGTAACAGCAGGAAACTACTGATAGTAGAAGGCTATATGGATGTCATCTCGTTGCATCAGGCGGGAATTGACTATGCCGTCGCATCTTTAGGGACTGCCCTTACTCAATCCCAGGCATGGATATTAAAAAAATACGCAGAAGAGGTGATAATAGCATATGACTCCGATTCTGCCGGACAAGCCGCTACCTTACGTGGGCTCGATATACTGGAAAAAGCAGGCTGTAATATCAGAGTTCTGCTAATACCCGATGGCAAGGATCCGGATGAATATATAAGGAATAATGGACCGGAAAAGTTTAAAAACCTTGTAGACAGGGCAATATCTCTGCTGGACTACAAAATAAGAACAAAGAAAAATATGTATAATTTGGATACTTTAGACGATAAACTAAAACTACTCAACAGCATAGCGGATATATTGGCCGCTCATGACAATAACATTGAAAGGGAGTTGTATGCAAAGAATTATGCGCAGCAATACGGAATATCGCTGGAGTCATTGAACGGTGAAATCCAAAAAAGAAGAAGCAGACAGCTGTCAAGAGAAAGAGCATATTCAATGAATAGGAAGACGGTATCGGAAAGGGAATTTCCGGAGCTTCCGAAAATTGACTCCAGATACGGAGAATTGGAGCATATGTTGCTGATAATGCTCTGCAATGAGAATCGTTTGTTTGATAAAGTGTCAAAAGAGTACAGCGTTGATGATTATATAGATAAAGGAGCAAGAAAAATTGCCGAAAAACTCTATAATAAACTGGAACAGAACAAAAGCTGTGTTCTTGCGGAACTGTTAAATGTATTGGATTACAGGGAAGCATCTTACCTGGTGAGGGTTGCAGAAATCAACAGCGGTTTGGGGGATGCTGACAAGGCAATACAGCAAATACTCAACAAGCTGGAAATATTAAAATTGGAAGATTTACAGAAACAGACTCTTGAAAGGATCAAGAATGAAGAAGATGGAGTGATAAGGCAGAAATTGGGTCTCGAGTTCAGTAAAAGAGCGGAGAGAATCGCTGAACTTAAGAGGATGGCTTAAGGATTGAAAAATACGAGGGGTGGAGAAATAATATGGCAGAAAACAAAAATAAGAAAGCCGATTCTTTGGAAAATGAGAATAAGAATGATGTAAGTCTTAAAGACAATGAAATAGAGACAACAAAAAATTCATTATCTGAGGAGAAACCGGCTTCTGACGAAAAACCTAAAAATAATCAAATCAATAAGGATGAGATGAAGGATCCCAAGAATATTTTAAGGGAACTTACCAGGGAAGGTAAAGAAAAAGGCATGCTGACGTATCATGAGATAGAGGATGCCTTTGAGCACGTGGATATTTCTCCGGAGCAAATAGAGAAGATTTATGAAACACTTGAAAAACTGGGTATAGAGATAGTACCGGAAATTGGTGAAGATGATTTTGACGTAATTCCGTTTATTGATAAAGAAGGCGTGGAAGAAGACGAAGATGATTTAAGTATACCCGAGGGAATCAGTATTGATGATCCTGTAAGGATGTATTTAAAAGAAATTGGCAAGGTTCCCCTCCTGACAAGTGAAGAAGAGATCGAACTTGCCAAAAGGATGGAAAAGGGCGATGAGGAAGCCAAGAGAAGACTGGCAGAAGCAAATCTGCGCCTTGTGGTAAGTATAGCAAAACGCTATGTCGGCCGTGGGATGTTGTTCCTGGATCTTATACAGGAAGGTAATTTAGGTCTGATAAAAGCCGTAGAAAAGTTTGATTTCAGAAAAGGTTTTAAGTTCAGTACCTATGCCACATGGTGGATCAGGCAGGCTATAACCAGGGCCATTGCAGACCAGGCCAGAACGATACGTATTCCGGTCCATATGGTGGAAACCATA
>ERZ773359.1169-NODE-1169-length-36925-cov-21.151804_pt1 | contig 36925 bp, 30 predicted proteins | sample MGYA00374955_ERZ773359 | MGnify/ENA primary metagenome ERZ773359 (study PRJEB29098, sample SAMN04486028) | biogas fermenter metagenome | study: EMG produced TPA metagenomics assembly of the Biogas fermentation microbial communities from Germany - Plant 4 DNA1...
CAAGGTTGGATTTAGAGAAGCAAATAGATTAATTTGCTTTATAAAAGATATAGACTAGGTTAATTATAAATAAACTGTTAAGGAACTATGAAAGGATAGATTACTCTATCCTTTTTAAAATTATATCAGTAACAAGTTTAGGTATTCCAATGGATTCAACGATTAATTCTCCAGTATAGTCTTTATTTTCTATCAATCCCTTTTTTGCTAGATGAAAGGTAACTGTCTTATCTGCTTTTACAGCTATACCTAATACCTCCCCTGTATCTCCATCTAGGCCTGAAGGGATATCCACTGAAAGGGTATGTCTAGAATGGTCATTTATTAGGGAAATCACTTCTTTGTAAATTCCCTCTACCTTTTTAGTAAGGCCTATTCCAAATATGGCATCTATGGTCATCTGGTTACTTTTCAGGGAATTCTTAAGATTTTCCAACTCTTTTTCTCCATTGATAAGGGTGAATTCAACTTTTATATTTTTTAGGATATTTAAATTAATATTAAAATCCTTGGTTCCCCTATCTAAATTGCCTAGTATAAATAAATCTACTTTCTTTTCCTGTAATATGAGGTGGCGGGCAATGGCCAAGCCATCTCCACCATTGTTTCCTACTCCGCAGACTATGGTAAAGCTATCTGTATCTTCCATAGGGATATTCTTTATTACTTTTAATCCAGCATTTTCCATCAAGACTATGCTGGGTACCCCTATTTTTTCAATTGTATATAAGTCCATGGCCTTCATTTCTTCACAACTTATGGTAATCACTATATATCACTCCCTTAACTGGATTATACATCTATTTTTATCGAACTTACAATATGTGGAAGTAATATATAAAAAATATCTTTTCAAAATGATAATTCTATGATACAATGTAATGAATTAAATTTGTAATAAATTCTGTGACTGGAAAGAGTAGTTAGATTATTTTGTTATAGAGAGTTGACGGGTGGTGGAAGTCAACACAAAATGTCTAATGAATGGATCCAGGAGAAGTTTGGTGAAATGGAATGCCAAATTAGCCAAAACCGGGGGTTTCCCGTTATAGAAACAGGATATCTAGTATATGTGTAATACTACGTATCTGTTTGAGGGAGATTATCTGTGATAATCTAATTAAGGTGGCACCGCGAATACAGTCTTTCGTCCTTATGTAGGATGAAGGACTTTTTTATATTACAAATTAAATGGCCAAAATTAAGTTAAAGGTGGTGATTAGAAATGTTGTGAACTGAACTAAGTGACTGGAAGAAAAAATTGAAATATAGCAATAAAGGAGGAAATTTGCATGAAACTAAGAGAATATATTTTTACAACATTTCTATTGGCGATAGGTTTAATACTGCATCAAATCACCCCTGGCATATTTGGAGGGATGAAATTTGATTTTCTGTTGATATTTATGTTTGTTTCTATCCTAATTAATGTTAAATTAAAAAACATAATATTAACTGCCCTTTTAGGTGGGCTCCTATCTGCCATGACCACCACTTTTCCTGGAGGCCAATTGCCCAATATATTGGATAAAATAGTAACTTGTATAGTAGTGTTTGGGTTAATAAGGCTTTTTAAGAATTACTATTTAAATATTTTTGTAGTTGGATTAATTGGAGGAATCGGGACTTTCGTAAGTGGAATGACCTTCCTAATATCTGCAGCCTTTATTATTGGCTTGCCAGCACCCATGAAAGTTTTAGTTACAGGAATCGTCATTCCCACCACCCTAATAAATATTATAGGCACAGTGTTCATATATAGACTTGTAAACAAGAGTCTTAAACTACGATATAGTCAATAATCCTTGAAGCCTTAAGCTAGTCTTAAGGCTTTTCTTTATGAACAAGCACCTTAAGCCTTTAATTACATAATATGTATTAGTCTAGAGTTTATCAAGGAGGTTAGGTATGAAGGTAAGCATACTTGGAGGGGATGAAAGGAGTATTCGATTAGCATATTTATTAGAAGAAGATGGCCATAAAGTAAAGGCCTTTGGTTTTAAAGAGGATAAAATCAAGAAATCAATCTTGAGCAATACCTTAGAAAAGGCATTGGAAGAAGCTAGTATAATAATTGGCCCCATACCCTTAACCCATGATGGTATTCACTTAAATACACCCTTAGATTCAGATAAAATACCCTTAGAAAAAATATTTAAGAAGATGGAGCCTAAACAAGTATTTATGGCAGGTAAAATACCAGATGTAATTTATAATATGGCTAAATCATATGATATGAAAGTCGTAGATTTAATGGACAGGGAAGAGATGAGTGTTTTAAATGGTATTCCTACTGCAGAAGGGGCAATCCAAGTGGCCATGGAGGAGATGGATATTGTCCTTCATGGAGCCAATGCTCTGGTTCTAGGTTTTGGTAGGATGGGGAAAATTTTATCTAAAAAGCTGCAGGGACTTGATGTAAATGTCTACGTAGCAGCGAGGAAAACCGAAGACCTTGCTTGGATCGAAAGTTATGGATATATCCCTGTTAACATAAGGGACTTAAAAGACTATATCAGAAACATGGATGTAATCTTTAATACCATACCCAGTCTGATATTAGACGAGGAAATGCTTTTAATGGTAGGTAAAAACACCTTAATAATAGATATTGCCTCTGCTCCCGGGGGAGTAGACTTTCAAAAGGCGGAAGAATTTAATATAAAAGCCATTTGGGCCTTAGGATTGCCGGGGAAAGTGGCACCAAAGACTGCTGCCATAGTACTTAAAAATACTATTACAAATATTATTGAAGAACTGGGGGTAATATGATGTTATTGGAGGGAGTTAAGGTAGGTATAGGTATTACAGGTTCCTTCTGTACTTTTGATACTGTATTGAATGAGATAAAAAGGCTAGTAGATGAAGGGGCGGATGTTTACCCCATTATGTCCTATAATGCCAGTAGCCTAGATACTAAATTTGGTTTAGCAGAAGACTGGATAGAAAAAATTGAAGAAGTAACTGGGAATAGGATAATATCTACCATACAAGATGCAGAACCCATTGGCCCAACTTCCTATTTGGATATATTAGTCATTGCACCTTGCACAGGAAATACTCTGGCCAAAATAGCCAATGGGATTACTGATACGCCTGTGTGTATGGCCTATAAAGCCCATTTGAGAAATGGAAAGCCTGTGGTAATAGCCATATCTACTAATGATGGCCTAGGGGCCAATGGGAAAAATTTAGGTCTCTTGTTAGATAAGAAAAATGTCTATTTCGTTCCCTTTAGCCAAGATGATCCAATAAAAAAACCTACTTCCATAATTGCCCATTATGACATGATAGTTCCTACAATTATTGAGGCTTTAAAGGGGAAACAAATTCAGCCAATCTTATATAGAAGCTAGTATTCTAGCTTCTATTGTTTTTTCAATAAGCCATGTTTTTCTAATGAAATAATTGTCTTAATATGATATAATACATTTGCTTTGGATAGATATATTATAAAAATATACTTAGGTAAAGGAAGTGTATGTTAAATTGGATTCCATGAAAGATATACTTGGTAACAAAAAAGAAATCATAAGAAAATTATTTTTCATTTTTGTTGGGAATCTACTTTGCTCTACAGCCATCAACCTATTTTTTGTGCCCAATGGTCTACTTAGTGGGGGCGTAGGCGGTTTAGGAATTATAGTCCAATATCTTACTGGTATACCTACAGGTATTACTGTCTTCTTTCTTAACTTACCAATTTTTCTTATAGGCTATAAGATCTTAAATAAGAAGTTTTTAGTTTATGCTTTTATTTCCATGTTTGTTTTTTCATCTATATTAACTGCTACTAAGGACATAGGAAGTTTCTTTGTAATAGACGATATACTGCTTGCTTCAATCTTTGGTGGCCTTTTTAATGGTATTGGAATGGGATTAATGTTTAGAAATGGTGTATGCCAAGGGGGCTTCGATGTAATTGCAGCAGTATTAAAGAGAAAACAAAATATTAATGTTGGTACAGGCCTTATGATTGTGAATACAGTTATTATATCCCTTTCATCCTTGTTATTTGGATATAAGCCTGCAATGTATACTTTGATGGCAATATATATTGGATATCAAGTTTTGGACAAGGTACAAATTGGACTTAATGTACAAAAAAATGTTATCATAGTCTCCGATGAGTCAGAAGAATTGTCTACTGCAATTATGCAAAAACTTAATCGGGGAGTTACCTTATTAAAAGGTGAAGGTGGATATACCAGTGAGAAAAAGGATATTATCTACTGTACTCTGACATCTAGGGAAATTGCCAAATTAAAGGAACTGGTTAATGAAGTTGATCCACGTGCCTTTTTAACCGTATATGATGTGGTGGAAGTTAAGGGTAAAGGATTTAAATCTATGGAGATATAGGACCCAACTAGCTTATTTTTAATAGGCTAGTTTTTTGTTTAACAAAATTATTTTTTGTTATTAAATATAAAATATAGTATAGGGTAAAAAGGAATTAAAGGAAATTCTTAAATATGATTTAACAGAGGAAGAAAACTAAGGGGCAATCAATTTCTTTCATATGTACAAAAATATATGTGCATCCTGAATTTATTAAAGGAGAGAGGCTCTCTCCTTTTAATTTTTTAAGTTAAAATATTTTAATAATATAGTGACATAATTAACAAAGAATGATATAATAATAATAACAAACCCCTAATTGATTTGTAGAGTTGTAGTTTAGGGTATAGACCCACTCCATACATAATGGAGGATGTCTTAAAACGACTATAACTACTTGGGAAGAGACAGTGTTTGTCAAATTTATTTGCTACGAATGTGGACATATTTGGGATGAAGATTTTGAAGATAACACTAATTGTTCAGATTACCATTCTCCTAATACTGCTGAAATAAGTAGAACTAGATATGGATATTTGAGGGTGGAGAAATCTACTCTTTTTTCTTGGAAATCTCCAATATAATTTCTATTATGGACAAATAAAGAAATAACTAATAAAATATAGTCAAATACAGAAATTATATTGGGGTGAGCTTATGAATTATAAAGAAAAATATAGATTTTGGTTAGAAAATGATTTTTTTGATGAAGAAACTAAATTAGAATTGAGAAGTATTACTGATGAAAAGGAGATAGAAGATAGGTTTTATACAGACTTATCCTTTGGTACAGCTGGGCTCAGAGGTATAGTAGGGGCTGGAACCAATAGGATGAATAAGTATACAGTTTCCTTGGCTGCCCATGGCTTAGCCCAAACCATAGTTAATAGGGGGGAGGAAGCCAAAAGAAAGGGTGTTGCCATAGCCTATGATGTGAGACATTTTTCACCTGAATTTGCAGAGATAACTGCAAGGGTATTGGCAGCCAATGGGGTGAAGGTATATTTATTCGATGGCATTAGGCCAACACCTTTATTATCCTATACCATTAGAAAACTAAGGACTATTTCAGGTGTAGTTATTACAGCCAGCCACAACCCTAAAAATTATAATGGATTTAAGGTCTATTGGGAAGAAGGTTCTCAGATCTTAGATGACATAGCCAATGAAATATTGGCCGAAATAGATAAGGTAAAAAATTTCTCTGAAATACAGATTATTGACTTTGAAGAAGCAAAGAAAGCAGGCCTTATTGAAATTATAGGAAAAGAAATAGATGAAGCCTATGATAGTGATTTAATTAGTTTAAGCTTATGTGATGACATAGATAAGGATATTAAAATTATATATACTCCCCTTAATGGTACAGGTAATATACCAGTTAGGAGGATATTAAGAAAAAGGGGCTTTACCAATGTGATTGTAGTGCCAGAACAGGAAAATCCAGACCCAGATTTTACAACTGTAGGCTATCCTAATCCAGAGGATATAAAGGCCTTTAGTTATGCCATAGACTTGGGCAAAAAGGAAAATGCTGATATCATAATAGCCACCGATCCAGACTGTGATAGGGTGGCTGCCATGGTTAAGGATAAGGATAATGAATTTAGATTTATCAATGGCAATCAAATGGGGGTACTTCTTGTAAACTATATATTGTCACAGAGGAAAAGAAGTGGGGCCTTACCAGAAAATGGGGCCATTGTTAAATCAATTGTAACAGGAGATCTAAGTAAATTTATAGCAGATAGGTATAATATAAAAACTATTGAAACCTTAACTGGTTTTAAACATATATGTGGAAAAGCAAATGAATTTGACAAAACTGGAGAATACGAATTCATCTTCGGCTATGAAGAGAGTATTGGATATGTTTATGGCACCATGGTTAGAGATAAGGATGCTGTAAATACATCTATGCTGATTGCTGAAATGGCAGGATATTATAAAAAAGAAGGAAAGACCTTATTAGACGTTCTTGAAGAAATCTACAAGGAGTATGGCTATTACAAGGAAAAGCTAGTTTCCATAGTCTTAGAAGGTTTAGAAGGCAGCAGGAGAATTGGTAGAATAATGGATGATTTTAGAAAAAATCCAATTACTAGCTTTGGTAATATTTACCTAAGAAATACCATAGATTATTTAAAGGATGATACTGGAAATCCAAAATCAAATGTGTTGAAATATTATCTTGATGATGGTTCCTGGTATGCCATTAGGCCATCTGGCACTGAGCCTAAAATAAAACTGTATATCTATGCCATGGATAAGGATGAGGAAGTTTCAGAGAAAAAGATTGACCTAATATATTCAACACTTATCCAGAGGGTTAATTCAATTGAGTAAAATTTGTCAGAATTAGTTAATTATTTAATTATATGCAGTTCTGTTGAATTAAGATTTTTAATATGTTAGAATTTTAAATAAATAAAATAGGCAGAGTTATTCAGCAAAAACTACTTTCAATATTAAATATAAGGGGGAAATGCAATTGTATAAGATTGTCAGAAAGGAAATCCTAGCTCCAAATATTTTCTCAATGGATATTTTAGCACCTAGAGTTGCTGCTTCTGCACAACCTGGACAATTCCTCATCGTAATTGCAGATGAAAAAGGTGAAAGGGTTCCTCTTACTATCTGTGATTATGATAAGGATGAGGGAACTGTACAAATTGTTGTACAAGCCATGGGCAGTTCTACTAGAAGATTGGCTGAATTTGAGGCAGGAGACTACCTTAAAGATTTTGTTGGACCCTTGGGCGTTCCATCAAAATTTGTAAACGAAGATATAGAAGAATTGAAAAAGAGAAGGATGTTATTTGTAGCTGGTGGAGTTGGTACTGCACCTGTTTATCCTCAAGTAAAATGGCTCCATGACAGAGGAGTTAAAGTAGATGTAATTATGGGAGCTAAAACTAAGGAATTGGTTATTCTGGAAGATAAATTGAGATCAGTTTCTGGTAATCTTTATGTATGTACAGATGATGGTTCCTACGGTTTCCATGGTATGGTAACCCATTACATAGAGGAACTAATTGAAAATCAAGGAAAAGAATATGATGAATGTATAGCTATAGGCCCTATGATAATGATGAAATTCGTTGCATTGACTACGAAAAAATATAATATACCAACAATAGTATCCCTAAATCCAATCATGGTAGATGGTACAGGCATGTGCGGTGCATGTAGGGTTACAGTAGGTGGAGAAACTAAATTTGCTTGCGTTCATGGGCCTGAGTTTGATGGCCATCTAGTTGACTTTGATGAGGCTCTCAAGAGACAGGCACAGTATAAAGAAGAAGAAATAAAGAAACTAGAAGCTTATGAATGCAAGGTAGAGGAGGCTAGATAATAATGGCAAAGGCAGTAGATAGATTTAAAAGAACCCCTATAGCAGTACAGGATCCGGAAGTTAGAATCCATAACTTTGATGAAGTTTGTCTAGGTTATACAGAAGAAGAAGCTATGGCTGAAGCAAAAAGATGCTTACAATGTAAAAATCCTTTATGTAGGCCTGGCTGTCCCGTATCTATAGATATTCCAAGATTTATTAAACATATTGCTGATGGAGAATTTGAAGAAGCAGCTCATGTCCTAGCAGAATATACTGCTCTTCCAGCAGTTTGCGGCAGGGTTTGTCCACAAGAAGATCAATGCGAAAAGACTTGTATCTTGGGAAGAAAAGGAGAACCTGTAGCCATAGGTAAATTAGAAAGATTTGCAGCTGACTGGGCAAGAGAACATGGCATTAAAGTAGGTAAGACAAAGCCAAGCAATGGCCACAAAGTTGCTATTATAGGTTCAGGACCTGCTGGAATTACATGTGCAGGTGAATTAGCTAAGGAAGGCTACGATGTAACCATATTTGAAGCCTTACACGAGCCAGGTGGAGTATTAGTATATGGTATACCAGAGTTTAGGCTTCCAAAGGAAACAGTTGTAAAGCCTGAAATTGAAAACTTAAAGAGATTGGGAGTTAAAATAGAGACTAATGTTATTGTTGGTAAAACTATAACTATAGATCAAATGTTTGAAGAAGGCTTTGAAGCTGTATTCATAGGTTCTGGCGCTGGGCTACCAAAATTCATGGGTATTCCAGGTGAAAACTTAAATGGAGTTTTCTCTGCCAACGAATTCTTAACTAGAAATAACCTGATGAAGGCCTTCAGAGAAGACTATGCAACACCTATTAAAGTAGGTAAAAGGGTGGCAGTAGTTGGTGGCGGTAATGTTGCTATGGACGCTGCTAGAACTGCTAAAAGACTAGGAGCGGAAGTTCATATAGTATACAGGAGAACTGAAAATGAACTACCTGCAAGGGTAGAAGAAGTTCATCATGCTAAGGAAGAAGGAATTATCTTCAATATGCTAACTAACCCAGTGGAAATCATAGGCAATGAAAACGGTTGGGTTAAGGCAATGAAATGCGTAAGAATGGAACTAGGTGAACCAGATGCTTCAGGTAGAAGAAGACCAATCGAGATTAAAGGTTCAGAATTTGAATTTGAAGTAGATACCGTTATCATGGCCTTAGGAACTTCACCAAATCCCCTAATTGCATCTACTACTGATGGACTAGAAACCAACAATCATCAATGTATAGTTGTAGATGAAAAGGGTAGAACTTCTAGAGAAGGAGTATTTGCTGGTGGAGATATTGTAACAGGTTCAGCTACTGTAATACTTGCCATGGGCGCTGGAAAACAAGCAGCTAAGGGTATCGATGAATATATAAAAAGCAAAAACAAATAGCCGTAAATAAATAAACTCTCCTACGGGGAGTTTATTTATTTATTTTATTATGTTATAATATTTAGAGTATCGAATTAATAAAGAAAGATAAGGTGATGTAAATGGAGTCCAGTCTTAACAAAAGGCATATAAGAGATGAAATAGTAAAAATAGCTGGGCCAGTTTTTCTTGAATTGTTAATGGGAACTTTGTTCGGTATGGTAGATATGATGATGTTAGGTAGGTCTGGAGATGATGCTACTACTGCTGCATCTATAGCTGCAGTTGGTGTCACAAATCAATTGATTTTCTTAGGCCTATCACTGGTGCAATCCCTCAATGTTGGAGGAACTACCATGGTGGCCAGATATATAGGGGCTAAAAGAGAAGACAGGATAGAATCCGTTGTAAAACATGTAATAATATTAACACAACTGCTACTAGTTTTACCTATTGTCTATATAGGTGTTGGCATGACGGGCTCTGCAATGAAATTTTTTGGAGCTCAGCAGGATACGATTCAAATAGGTAGCGGATACTTTAGGGTAGTTTCCTTAGGCTTTATATTTCAATCCTTCAATTTTGCAATATTTGCTGCCCTTAGAGGTGCTGGCGATACTAAAACACCTATGAAGATTAACATATTTGCCAATTTATTAAATGTCTTTGGAAATGCAGTATTAATATACGGTTTATTAGGTTTTCCAAGGCTAGGCGTCTTAGGTGCTGGAATATCAACCTCTTTATCCTATGTCGTTGCAAGTATTTTGTTAATCAGAGTAATCTTAAATGAGAAGAATATAGTGCATATAAAGATAAAAAACAAATTTAAATTCGATAAAGACATTATATATAATCTAGTAAAAATAGGCTTGCCTGCATCCTTGGAGCAAATAGCCATGAGGATAGGAATCTTAACCTTTACAAGGATAGTTGCCTCCTTAGGTACCGCAGCCTATGCAACCCATCAAATATGTATCAATATACTTAACCTTTCCTTTACTCCAGGTCAAGCCTTTGGTATATCAGCTTCAACCTTAGCGGGCAGGAGTTTAGGCGCCGAAGAACTTAATAAGGCAGAACAGTATATAAAATCTTGTGGTAAAATAGGTGCTGTAATAGCAGCCTTAATGGGACTTGTATTCTTTTTCTTTGGGAATTTCCTAGCAAGCCTATATACTTCAAATAAAGAGGTAGTCTTTGAGGCTGCAAGGGTATTAAAACTAGTAGCCTTCATTCAGCCTTTCCAATGCTCACAGCTAATCATAGCTGGAGGCCTAAGGGGGGCAGGGGATACGGTATGGACCTTAGTATCTACTTTTATTGGAATCCTAGTAATTAGATTGATCTTAGCCTATACTTTTGTAGTTAAAATGGGAATGGGATTATCAGGTGCATGGCTAGCAGTATTAATAGATCAATCTATTCGTTGGGTTCTAATATTGATCAGATTTAGAACAGGCAAGTGGAAGTATATTACTATAAGATAAACTGAAAGACACTACCATAATAAAAGGGATACTTACTTAGTATCCCTTTTAAATTTCCCTTATTAAATTTAAGGCATATTTTTTAGCTTTTTCCCCTATATTAGGTACCCTATTTATATCACCCTTATGATTTGCCACTGCCATTAGGGAAAAATAGGGTGGAAGCCTAAAGGTTTTATTCATATTTAAGCTAGATATTAGCTGCTTAGCTAGGGCATCTCCACCAGAATATCCTGACACTATAATTGCAAATATGGCTTTATCATAGAACTTAGTTTTTCTATAAAGGGCAGTCAGCCTATTTATTGTAGCTACTAGATTGGCAGTCAACATATCATTATAATTTGGACATATAAGCAAAAGGGAGTCTGCCTCTAAAACTGCAGGATACACTTCTTCTACAATGATACCACCATAAAAGCACCTATTCTGCTTACCGAAATGTTTACACGTTTTATAATGGCAGCCCTGGCAGTCTAAAATATTTCCATTACCAATATTGATTTCATTTATTTCTATTCCACTTAAGTTCATTGCTACCATGTCCCATAGGGTTAAGGTGTTGGAAGTATCCCTATTGCTGGAATGTAGAACCAACAATTTCTTTTTTTCTTTGAAACTCTTAGGAAGAGTACCTAAAAACCTTTTCCCCAATTCTTCACATTGAAATAGGCATATATCCTCTAAGGCCATATTATAGACCCTTTCCATTGCTTTAAAGTTTTCTAAATCCTTAGTTGCTTCTACCAAGGGTCTACCGATAAAAGTACATCCAAGGCTATTGGCCCAAAAAGCAATAGACTGGGCATAGGTCTTAGTAAATAAGGGGAAATTACTATGGACTAATATGGCCCCTTCAGATCCATATAGTGAGTCTCTACCCCTTTGGTAGAGCTTTAGAAATATATTGTTTAAATTATTGGACGTGCCTATTTCATTCAATTCAACTGCAAATAATATTTTTTTATTTTGCATCCCAGGCAAATTATCAGGCTTGTCCACTACAATTATCCTCTCACTACCTATGACTTTTTCTATCATCTGATTTAACCTGGGACTAGGCTTTTCTGGTAAAACAAGTACTATTTCTTTCATACCATCACTGCCAATCTATCATAGGTTTTTTGGATTCTATTATATAATTTTTCAGGCAGCCTAAGCTGTTCCACTTCCATGCCTGTAGGCAGTAATCTGCACCTGGCACCCATATATACTTCCTTCATATAAGTTGAACCATAGAACCAATCTCCCTTTATAGTGGCTATAATGGATAAGGCACCTGATGAAAGGGAGGGGGCAATGTAGGGCTTATAACCAAAACTTCGTATTACCTTGTTTGCATTTATGGTTTTTTCAGTTAAATAATTGGATATTTCTTCATTATAATTATCTATACTGTCTGCAACTATGAGACCTTCTCCATGGGGGCCAAACAGCCTGCCTTCTTTTATAAAATGAAGTGTATCTGGAGACTTTTCAGCATAAAAGGAAGCTCTAGCATTCATGACTCCCAGTCCATAGCCTATTATCTGGTCAGAGCTTAAGCCCTGGAAGTCAAAGTTTCCACTACAATCCTTGTTGCTTTCTAAAAAAGCAACTTTACACAATAAATCAACAGGGTCAGATACTACTGCAAAAATCCCTTGGAATCTATTTTCCCTTGCAAGGCGGGCATATTCAGCTATGATTTCAGAGTTAGACTTAAACTGAACCATCCTTACATCTTCTACTTGGCTGCCAACAGGTGGTACTCCCTTGGAGGCACAGAATATAAACATGTCACAATTAAATATATGGCCCTTTTCAATGGGAACCACCTTAGGAAGTTTCAGCTTGCCAGAGGGGTCCTTTATTTGATTTAATTCATGTTCCCATCTTTTCAGCCTATTTATATTCCTATCATAGATACCTATTTCACTAATGCATTCTCCCCCTAGAAGCCTTAGGCCAATGCATAAGGTGCTGCCTACATCACCTAAGGCAATTAGGTTTACCTTCCATTTGTCCTTAGTTTTTCTGTTGAAAATACTTGTCCAATTAGGATACTTAGTATTTATACATCCTATCTCCCTTTTGTCTATTTTATCCAATATCCACTTGTCCACCCTTTCCCTATAATCCTTTTCATCTAAACGTAAAAGACCTAATCCTTCTTCTTCCATGAAGAGTAGGGAAGGATGAGAAATGGTGAAGTATTTTCTTGAATTTAAAGGGGAAAACCTATTTAAATAATAGATTATCCCTTTTTTATTTTTTATTTCTCCTTCTGGAACCCTTTGTAGTTCTTTATAATCCAGCAGAGAAAACAGATAATTATTCTCATATTTATAATAATTAAATTGAATATCCATTTTGCACTCCTTACCTGTTTATGATGTTTTCCAACCTCTTTAAGACTTCTATATCCCATTCAATATAGGTAGATGGCTTTGTATTTCTATCTATATAGAAATTCCTGTGGAGATCTGGATACCTAGGCAGTATAAGAATCTCTCTAAGGCTACCTATATTGAGATTTTTTTCATTGATGGTTTGATATACTTCTTCAATGGTTTTAAATATCTCCAAAGAATTCAAAAGGCAAACTTCCGACATATGATAGATGGCATGGTTTTCAGTATTCTTGATAAATCTTGGGGATACATAGGGCAAAATCATATTTATACTGGGTATGGTAGTGGATTCTATATTTTTTCTACTAACCATGTCTCCACCTATAAAGGGATACTGGCTGCTTTCATTGAACCAGAGCTTTAAATTAGGCACAAAATAAGCATAATCTAAGTCTAGGTTTTTAATAGCACCAATTTCCTTTCCCTTACCAGATAATATGCCCACTATAACTTTTTTAATGGGGACCCCTTCTTTTCTCAATATGGGCTCTATTACATTTATCCTATAGCCCTTGTGCAGTAGATCATCTACTAGAATAATTGCCCTATTGAATGATTTTAAAACCTTAGCTTGTTCCTCTAAGGAAAGGTAGTAGGGCGATGCCTCTATGGTAAAATCTACTATATTTGGCCTAAATACCTTTTCCGTATGCATGGTTTTAGTAACTGTATTGGGGATGATACATCCATTTAATATGGAGCCAAAGGGCACACACATATGGGGACCTAAATTTCTATTTATATCCTGTATAATACTTACTTCATTTGCTTCGCAGATCTTTTGTATTAACTTGCTATAGATCATATCCTTATTGTAAGTAATTAAAAGCTCACCAGGATATAGGTTGGACAAGGCTGATTTTAGTTTTTTTCTGGTGTCATTTATAACTTTTAAAATTTTAGGTTCATTGTTGTAGGGAGGCTTCAACATATTTTCTATATCCAGGTTTAAAGTCATAGGATTGTTCATATCTACTATAAATAATGGATTTTCCCTATATATATAATCAGTCTTTAGAAAACCCTGAAGGCTCAGCTGTTCTTCTACACTGAAATTCCTTTCTACTAAAAGTTTGTTGTTGTACAATGAATAGTTATAATCCCTATTTATGGCCAGGGCCAGGGTTTCATTTAAAACTATTTCTATTAAGTTTTCATCATTATCTAATGCTACAATACCAGAGATTAAAAGGGTCCTCCCCTTAACATTTCTCCTGATGAAATCTGTAATACTGGTGTCTTTAAATTCTTCATACAGCATATTATGTCTGACCCAATAAAAGGTGGAGAAGCCAAGTAGTTGGTTGGTTTCTGCATTTCTAACAAATAGTATTCTGTAGCTGAGTTTCTTGCTAAGGGCTTCTAAATGTCTGTAATCGATTAAGGAACCAAAGGTATTTTTAATTTCATTAATAGTTTTCATATCTATATTTCTAATTACGTCTATTTCTATTGTCTTAGATTGAAATAGGGTCTTATATTGGGGAGCCCTTAAGTATAAGTTGTTATCATAGATATAGGCCATGGCCAAGGGGTCCATTAGTTTTGATATATCCCTATTTAAGTCTATATTTTCCCTTATCTGTGTAGAGCTAATGTCTTCATATCTAGGTGGTAGGGCCAGCCTAATAGTTTCAGCTCTAATTCTACTTATGCTTAATTCCAATTTCTTCTCATCGTCCTCCTGGGAGATGCTGGTTTTCCTATCAAAGATAATATGAGGAAAGTCTAGAATAATGTTATCCCTCTTATAGGCAGATGCATTTATCAGGACATCTGAGCCTACCACCATATATACTTCCTGGTCGGGAAACAAGTTTTTTAGCCTTTCTAAATCTCTTGGATTGGCAATATTAATGGGTATGTTTTTTGGAAATAAGTTTATATTCTTTTCGTTGGCAATGCTCATATTTATAATATTTCTTCTAAAGGAATGGGGTTCAGTCCTCTTTGACCAAGAAAACTCATCTACTGCTAAATAGACTTCAAATCCCATATCCCTTATTTCTATGGCTATTTCCTTGTGGCTTAAGGAGAAGGGGTCGAAGCTTCCCGGAAAGAAGGCGATTTTTTCTTCCTTTCCAGTATCTATAGGCCCCCTATAAAATTCATAGTCTGATATAAACTTATATATATAATTTAAGGATGAGACATCGTTGTAAAATAGAAAATCGTCTTCTTCATCAAAATTTATTAAAGTTAGGATTTTCTTGCCTATTATGTTGAAATTATAATATTTATCTTCTAAGGACAACTTATTTGATTTAAACAGGATTGAGCCAATTACCCTCAAGGCCTCACTTCTTATATCTGTATCATAGGAGGCCATTCCTATGGCCAAGAGGCCAAGGAGCCTATTTATTCTGTTATTATTTGTCTCTTCATCTTCATTAAATCTTTTTCTGTAGGCTGGATAGTTTTCTATGGCAATGGCTATGGTATTTAACAGTAAAATTACCACCCTTGTACTGGATACTTTGATTTTTTCTTCAAAATCATCAATTACTTCATCTAGCTCCTTAGGTGTTAAATACAGGAGTAGCTGTCCTAAATAGTTGGGAATAAACTTGGTAAACTGGTAGCTCTCCATTTCCAAAGCCCTTAAAAGCTCCACTGCCACATCATTTCTTTCCTCAGGGGATAGCAGGTGGAATATATTTAATAAGGTTATGCCGGCATAATTCCTTACTCTCTCCACTGCGCTTACCTTTAATAGGTTACATAGGTGCATGGCTGTGTGAAGTCCATTGTCACTAGGATTTAGAATTACTTGGTCATATAAAAGATCAATATTTATTTTCTTCTTAACCCATTCCGTTGCAGTTTTTAAATTTTGTAAAAATATTTCAGAAGTTTCTCCTTCTTCATAGTTCTGACTTAAAATTTCCATATAATGGGGAGATAAGTTGATCTTTCTTCCAATAATATATTTCAAATAGTTTTCCGAAGGAATATCTGATTTGTCTAAATGGGTAATTAGCCAGTTTCTTATGGATGCAATAAACCATACATGTTGGGTCTTTACAAGCATTTGGGAAATACTGTCTAAGGTGGTAAGCCTAAGCTCCACATTGTCCGAGTCTAGTTGTTTTATGGTGTACGTAAATAGGGTTAAGAGCCTATCTTCGTCTAAACTTTTTACAGGCACATAATCTATGGTCTGGGACAAATAAAACTGTGCTATGGGTGAAAGTTCAGTGGATATTTTATAATATTTGCTAATTACATCGAAAAACTTCTCATAATGGGTTTCATGGCAATTTTTAAATAAGGAATCAATCATATTTTTTAAATTATACAGCCATTCTCTTTGTGTATCTGCAATTTTATGGTCTGGGAAGAGAAGGATATTTAAAAATTCATCTAATAAGTCCTCTGAATCACCTTTATCCTTGTAGAATACTGGATTTTTAGGTAGTTCCTTCCTATATTCTTCGTCAAATAGGGCAATTAATTTACCTATTAACTCAGCAGATTCTTTTCTAATATCTTCCCCCTTGTGGAGGAGTAAATCCTTTAAAAAGTGTAGTGTCTTAATCTTTTGATTTTGGGTCAAGTAAATAGAATATTCATCGAAGATTTTAAGAAAAAACCTTAACCTTCGCCAATTAGTTTCTCCCCTGGCCATTTCCAAAATAGAATTAAAGGATACGTTATCCGTTAGCCTGGCCATTAACTTAATATTACTTTCAATGGATAGGTGCTTTAAAGTTTCTATGACTTCCTTTTTATTCATTAGCTCATAGGGCTTTTTAGATGTTTTGACTAGTCTACCAGATAGGCTAGTGTCAACACCTAGGGAAATTATATAATCTTCAAAATCCTTTAACCTCTTATAGACCTTTTTATATCTATTTTCCTTAGCAGCATCTACATTATCTAATTTATTGAGTATTACCTCGAAGGATTCTTCTAGGGTATAAATATGCATAGAATATTTGCCATTTTCTACTTTATTTTTAACCCTAAAATCAGCATATATTAGAATAAGGGATTCAATTGGCAAGGTCTCCAGCTCCAAATCCCAGGTGGAATGGTTAGTAGCTATATGGCCTATTTCATCCATGGAAAACCTATTGAACCATTCCTCAGTATAGTAATAATGGAGATATGGTACCCTGTCCATTTCTTCCTCTAGGACCCCATATTTGCCTATATCATGTCCTAGGCTTGCTCCTACTACTATGCCTAAATCTACAGGTAGCTTTAATTCATAGAGCTGCCTTCCTATATGCATGGCCAGATGGTTTACCCCTATTACATGATGAAGGGTATTGTGGCCTGTAATGGCCATATCTAGATGCATCAGTTCATTTATATAGCAGTTGTAAAAGACATCCTTGAAGGTGAAATATTCACTGGTAATGTTTTCATCTAGTTCTTCTTTGGAGTCTAAAAAGGACATGGGGTATTTTTGAACAAACTCATCTAATTGATAAATACCAAGGGAAAGGATTTTTTGTAAGGTCCTTACATAAAATTCATACAAGGGAGCTAACTTGGGATCAAAACCATTTACTCCCTTATGGGGGAAGGACTTGTTATTAAGCCAGTTAAATATGGAGACTAAGCATTCCCTTTCAGAAATATCACTATACCTATTAAATACTTGTCCAAATAGACTTAACAAAGAAAAGGCAGAAAAGCTTCTGTCTTTTACATGGAGGTCTAATTGGCTAAGAAACTTTTCACTATAAATAGACTTTGAAAGAGTTTCTTTATATTCAATTAAGTAATCTTTTTCCAATTCACATTCAAAAAAGTCCATTATTGAATTAATCAATTCAATAGCCTCCTTCGAATTTCTTCTCCAGTTGGAGTAGTGGCCAAGCCTCCTAGGGCCGTTTCTCTAAGGGCTTCTGGCATCATCTTTCCTACCCTTTTCATTGAATCAACTACTTCGTCAAAGGGAACCAAGGATTTAACACCAGCCAAGGCTAAATCTGCACATATAAGCGCATTGACTACTCCTGAGGCATTTCTAAGGGCACATGGATATTCAACTAAGCCTCCAATTGGATCACATACAAGGCCTAAAATATTTACTAGGGCAAAGGAAGCAGCATGGAAGGATGCTTCAGGGCTGCCACCTGCCATTTCCACTATGGCCCCTGCTGCCATTGCAGCTGCAGTTCCACATTCTGCTTGGCAACCTCCTTCAGCCCCAGAAACAGTAGCATTTTTAGCCACTATTTCCCCTATTCCTGCAGCTATGAAAAGGCCCATTATTACCTGTTCATCTGTTAAGTTTAATTTTTCCTTTGCAGATAACAAGGCACTGGGGATTATACCGGAAGCTCCAGCTGTAGGTGCAGCTACGATTTTTCCCATGGAAGCGTTTACTTCTGAAGTAGAAAGTGCTTTTGCCATGGCCGATATTATTAAATCTCCTGATAATGTTTCATTAGATTTTCTGTACTCTTCTAGTTTTTTTGCATCGCCACCAGTTAAGCCACTGACTGATTTTATTTCCTTATCTAAGGCTGCCTTGGAAGACTCTTTCATTATCTGTAATATATTCTTCATCCTATCCATTAAATCCTCTTGGGAGGTCTTATTTGCCCTGATTTCCTTTTCCATTACTATTTCAGATATCCTTTTGTTCTTCTCATTGCAGAGCCTTAATAATTCTTCTGCCTTATTAAACACGTTATCACCTCACAATGGGGTTTATTCCCTTAATGTAAATTATATCTTCTAATCCCTTTATTTCTTCTACAACCTTGTTTTCTATGGCTGAGTCAGTTTCTACTACCATAGTAGCAATATTATCCTCTCTAGAAACCTTCATTGTAGCAATATTTATATCGTTATTTGCTAAGGTGGCGGTAATTTTAGATATTATTCCTTTTTGATCATAGTATTTTATAAGCAGGGTTGGATAATCCCCTGTGAATTCCACATTATTTCCATTAATATTTGTTATTAAAACATTGCCTCCACCAATAGAGGAGCCAATAATATAGGCATCCTTTTTATCCAATGATTTGAAGACTATTTTCACAGTATTTGGATGATGATAGCCTAAGTCTGTTTCTATAAACTCATAGCCTATTCCTTGGGCTTTGGCTAATTCAAGGGAATTTCTTAAATTTTCATCAGAAGGCCCCATACCTAAAATACCGGCTACTAAGGCCTTATCTGTTCCATGGCCTTTGTAGGTTTTAGCAAAAGACCCGTGTAGGTAAAAGATTACCCTATTGAAATCTGTACCTAAAATGTCCCTAGCGATTTTACCTATCCTAGCTGCTCCAGCAGTGTGTGAACTGGAAGGTCCAATCATAACTGGGCCAATTATATCAAATACTCCAAAATCTGCCATTGATATCACCTCAATTATTTGTTAAAAAATTATATCATCTTTATACCCATATTCCAATGGAAAACATTTAATTTATCCCCCCAATGTAATGTCTTGCTTACTATACCATTCTAAGGCGTCATATAGATGTTGAGGTTTGAAATCTGGCCAGTAATCATCAATGACATAGAAATCAGAGTATACAGATTGTAAAGGCAAAAAGCCACTGAGTCTCCTTCTGCCTCCCCATCTAATTATCATGTCAACCCTTGAAATATCACGGGACTTTATACAGTTTAAGGGGTCAGTTTTATCTCCTTTTAAGAAATAATCTCTTAAATCCCATTGCCAGCCATAATTTACGAGAAAATTAACCTTTGTACCGCCTTTTCCAAATCTTTGCCTTTTTAGGGTAAAGGGCAATAGCTCCTTTGGAAACATTTCTGATTCAGTATTTCCCAGGACTAACAAATCTGCATTTTCCTTAGATAGGAGCTTGACTGCATCTACGCAGGCCTTGGTAAAGGCCAGTCTTTGGTACTTAGGCCTCTTGGTATTATCAACTGTAAACCCATAATAGGTAATCTCCTTTATCCCTATTTTCTCACATAGTTTAAAGAGCTCTAGTCCTGGATTTAATCCCTTCTCATACCCCTTTTCCTTAGTCATACCATGTTCCACTGCCCATCGCCTATTGCCATCGGGAATTATACCTATATGATTTGGAATTCTCATGCTCTACCTCCTAAATATTGCTAATTCTAGTATTCCAAAAGGGGAAAAAAGAATTCTATATTTTAAATAAAGTTATCAATCAATTATCAATTTTTAATACTAATTAGTGTAAGGTTATCCATTACGTTTCATTTATGGTTTATCTATTCTACCACGATTTTAATCAGGTTTATTTAAATATTATCATATTATATAATGTAAATATGTAATTAATTGTGGAAAGGGGAAAGGGGATAGAATGGAAGAAAAAAATGATAAAAGCTGCTATTTATATTGTTATTGGGATTATAACTTATTCTTGGTTTAATGTAGGCGGGACAGAGATAAAGGGAGCTTTGGAAATTTGGCCAGATTGTTCTGTGACAATAAAAGCAGGGCATGAAAATCAGAAAGAGTATGAACTTAATGAGGAGCAAATTATTATGCTTAAAAATCTTATTTTAAAATCATCTTTTAGGAGAGTTTTTTCAAAAATGGTATTCTATCCTTCTGGAACTGAACAATATGATATTTTGATTGATTGGAACAATAAGCAGGATTTTTAATTATTCATTCTTCAGGGAATGAATATATTTCAATACCAGATCAGTTTGATGGAAATTTTTTTTAGATAAAAAACCCTCAATGGGAAGCTACCCTAAAGGAAATCCTTTCTTTTTCTGAATCAAGATAATAGGTATGATACCTTAATACTATTTAATATATAATTATGAACTTTTAGACAAATACCCTTTCTTTTGTTAAAATATACTATTAGAGGCTAATAAAAATTATATTTGTGTGGAGATTTGGTATGATGAAAAGAATGTTTTTTTTAATCCTATCTGTAGGCATGATTATCTTATCAAGCTGTGTAAAACAAAACTATAAAAGGATAATAGCTGAAGAAGATGTAGAGTGGGGAAGAGAAGTTATTGTAGATACTTCTGTTCCACAAGAAATTTATTTAGAATTGGATAGTAATGATATATTTTACCCCTCTTTTTTTCACAAAGGTTATATCTATGGGCACCTTAGAAGGCTCCATGGCAATGACCATATGGAAAGGAAATACTTATATAGGATAGATGTATATAACAAAATATCAGAGACAATAAAGGAGAACTTTAACGATTTACCTGGTTTAAAACCCATTGGCTTAATTGACGATCAGATTTTTACTGTAGACTATAGCAGGGGAAATAGGCTATATACATTACCATTGCTTTCAACCCTACTTACCAGCAACAGAAATTATAGGGCGGAAAATAACTATGAAATGTCCTATGTTACTGGCAATGATAATTATATTGTTATTTATGAGTTCCGACCAAATAAAAAGTTGAATAACATTTATATATTTGATATAGAATTAGGTAAGTTATATGTAAAATTAACAGATAAAAACCACGGGGAAATCGTTTATTTAAAGGATTTGAATTCCTTAGTTTGGATAGACCAAGAGGATTTTAAATTATACAAAATAGATCTTATTAATGGCTATTATACCTTAAGTGAATATATGGATTTAGAACTAGATGAGGGTATAGACAGGCTAAGGGCATATATAAACAATGGTTATGAGCTCATCCTTTTATTTGATTCAAGAATTGGGAATAAGGAATGGGATTTAATGGAGACCGTTGAAATTAGAAGCTATAGATTTAGAACTAAGCAAAGTTTAACCTTATTCAAAAAAGTCACTGATAATAACCTGTATTTTGAATATTTAGGAGACAATATCTTTGTTTCAGAGGGCTTTGAAGTCTTAGCACATCATATTGAAATAACAGAAAGACAAGCCTATTATTATAATTATAAGAAATTAAATCTGATTTATTCAGAAATATTTAAAGAGAAATCACAGCAGCTTTATCCAGAGATAAAGGTTATAGCAAGTAGAACTAGCAATGAAATGTTTTCCACTAGGGAGATAAAGGAAATAATTGACGGTGTTCCCATTACAAAAAGAGTAATATATCAAAGAATAAAATTAGATATAGGTAAGGAGAGATTATTACAATAAAGGATAGTGATACAATGTCAAAAAAGATCTTGGTTGTAGAAGATGAATATTCAATAAATGACATATTGACCATAACCTTAAAAAATGAAGGATATATAGTTGAAAGTGTATTTGATGGCAAAAGTGCTCTGGAAAAAATAGATACTTTTAAACCTGATTTGGTCTTATTAGATTTGATGCTTCCCGATATGGATGGTTTTGAATTATGCAAGGAAATATCTAAGGACCATTTGGTGATTATGATCACTGCTAGGGACAATATTTTTGATAAGATTGTAGGCTTAGAACTAGGTGCAGATGATTATATTGTGAAGCCCTTTGAAATCAGGGAAGTTGTAGTCAGGATCAAGGCCTTGTTTAGAAGTATAGAAAAGGAGAGAACCAATTATACTGAGGAGCTCATTGAATTAGCTGAGGGAATAGAAGTAGATGTGCAAGGAAAAAGGGTATTTAAAAATGGCGAAGAAATTCAATTAAAAAGGCAAGAGGCTGCCCTGTTTTTCTTCCTATTAAATAATAGGAATCGGGTATTTACCAGAGCTGAATTATTAGATAAAGTTTGGGGATATGACTATTATGGAGATTCAAGGACGGTAGATGTTCATATAAGAAGAATTAGGGCTAAGCTAGATTGTCCTAGCCTTATAGAAACAGTATTTGGAATAGGTTATGTAATGAGGTAGGAAAATGCTTAATACAATTAGAGGAAAGATAACCACTGGTATAATATTAATTAGCTTTACAATCTTAATAATAATCAATATATTTATTTGGAAGATCTTTGAAAGCAATCTGCAAAATTTTATACTTAATGATATGGAAAAGATTAGGTCAATAGTCCATTATGAGCTTGAAAGACAAACCTTTGATGCTGGCCTAGTATTAACGGTATATAATAGAAACAATTTATGGTCTATTATGAACACTGCAAATCTACAGTATGATGCTTTCTTATCCATAAAATATGCCATGGATGATTACATGCAATATGCAGGAGAAATCATCGATAAGGACAGTATGGATAAAATAATTGAGGACAGTGGCAGTGAATTTTCCTTGCTATATATACATAATGATGGTAATAAATACTATGCCACATATTCATATCCTGTATACTTAAAAGATAAATATGTAGGCACCTTTGTCTTTCAAAAGGATTATTTTGACCAATATAGCAATTACGGGACTTTGATGACCAGGATAGTAGCTATCCAGTCTGTCCTATTTATAGTAATGATACTTACAAACTACATTTGGCTAAAGAAATCAACTAACTCCCTAAATACATTATTGGAGGGGATAAGTTCCATAGGGGAAGGGGAGTTTTCAAATAAACTGGAGGCAAAAAGCAATGACGAGGTGGCCATAATCATTAAGCATTTCAATAAGATGCAGGAAAAGATTGCATCCCAAATGGAGCACTTGCAGCAGGAAAAGGCCAAAATTGAAAAACTGGAGAAATCTACTAGGAACTTTTTTAATTATGCTACCCATGAGATGAAAACTCCAATTACCTCAATAGCAGGATATGCCCAGCTCCTAAGTCAAGGAAAGATAGACGAAGAGACAAAGAATAGGGCATATGAAAGGATAATAACTGAAGCCAATAGAATGAATAAAATGGTCCAAAATATGTTGATTATAGCCAGGGGCAAAGAAATAGAAGAAGGACACCATGAATATATTAACTTAACTGAGCTACTGAAACAGTTGACTAAGGAATATGAAATGATACTTAACAGAGAAAAAATAGAAGTGGATCTTGTAAATGACAATATTATTATCTATGCCTGTGAAGAGGAAATTCGAGCCATTATCTTAAATCTATTTGACAATGCTATAAAATATAGCGCAGATGGTAAGATAAAAATTAGTTTAAATATAGATAAAGATGCTTTTATTATAGTTGAAAACAAGACATTGCCACTACCAGAAGAAATACAAGACAGTTTATTCCAGCCCTTTGTTAAATATAACTACGGTGACCAAAAGCAGGCTAGTTCTGGCTTAGGCCTCTATATATGTAAGGAGCTGGTAAAGAAGAATAGGGGGGAAATATCTTATAATATAAATGGGGATAAAATTAGTTTTACAGTGGAATTGCCCATAGTAATAGATAAACAGATAGGACTATAATCCTATCTGTTTTAAAATATTTAACAATTTGGAAACATTTGCAGGCAAGTTGGTAAAAATTTCTTGTTATAATTTGACTTATTAGTATAAATTCAATTAAAATACATAATTTTTGAGTTCTTGTCACTATTAAATGGGGGGAAATATATGCTAAGAAAAATTGCTGTATCTGGCATGAAGGGGCGAAAAAAGGATACCTTAATACTTTCCTTTGTAGTAGGGCTATCCTTTGTATTCACCATATTGGCTACAATCTTTCATGCTAGTTCTGAAGGAACAAAATTAGAACAAAGAACAGCCATGTTTGGGTCTTGGGATGCTGCATATTTAAATAGCGGTAAAGAAATGGTAGAGAAAATAAAAGAAAAAGAAGAAATAGAAAAACTAGGAGTTAGCAGAATCTTAGGAAACTCTCCCACCCTAGGTGTAGTAGGCACCATAAATGATGACCTAAAGGATTTAGGGAATTTTACCATGTATGAGGGTAGGATGCCTGAAAAGGACAATGAAATTGCCATAGAATTAAGTAGACTAAGTTACTTTCAATCAGATATTAAAGTAGGAGATACTATACCAGTGGAAATAGTCATACCAATATATGAAAGGGACTGGTATGAGGCAGCAAGGGAGCAAGTTATTAGGGTTATACCTGAAATAGAGAAAAGGTTTGGCTATAAAAACATTCTCTATGAAATGAACAACTTTCCTATCTGGCTGCGGGAGTTTGAAGAAAAAGAGAGAAAAGGTGAATTAACTGATAGAGATTGGTATCCAACTGATTGGTTTAGCTACATATATTATGGCTTAGCTAACTCATATAGGAGAAATGTACACTCCTTGGAGCAATTTAATGATACTAAGCTGGTGATAAAAACCTCTTATGTTCAGATGTTTGTACCAGATAATTATAGTTACTATAGGTTTTCCCCATATTCTATACCTGATGAAGTGGAAACGGGATTGCCAGAAGACTTGCCTGAAGAATTGCCTGATGAAGGACCAATAAATCCAGAAGAGCTGTCTATGATAAGTCAATATGCCCATATTACAAGAAACATGGTAGTTACAGGTATAATTCAAAACTACAGCAATTTGTGGGATGTGGGAGATGAACCAGTTGCCAGTGCTTTTGTCACTGAAGAAGGAGGTAAAGCCTTTATAGAAAACGGTTTTCTATTGACTGAGGAAGTAGATGTATCAGATTTCGAAACAACCTATAACCTATTCATTGGCAGCAACATTCCATCAAAGGAGTTTTTCAACAAATATGAGGGAGAGTTTGAAGGCCTAAGAAGAAATACCTATGCTTTTCCTGAAACAAGTGGAAGTACAGAATCCACACTAACCTATGGTATTTTAGCTGCCATATTTATAGCCACAGTCTTTGCAGTATTTCAAATATATCTAACCCAAACCAGAAGGCGTACAAGGAGAATTGCCTTATTAAAATCCATAGGAGCTGTCAATGGTCAAATAATAAGGGTACTGATATGGGAGGTTGTATATCTCTTATCCTTTACCCTGCCCATTAGTGCAGTCATAGGTTTTGGCCTATCTAAGCTCATAATATTGTATATGAACAAATATGGAAATACAGTGCTCAATCTCCATATAGACTATAAGCTTACCCTCCTTGGCATAGGTTTAGGGATATTTTCAGTCTTCTTAGGTATGATAGTACCTATGATAATGTCCTTGAAAGTACCTTTAACTGGAACCATATCTACACCACCCAGGAAAAAGCCTATTATAAAAGGCAAATTAAAGACAAAGCCTGTTGATTTAAATATGAAGGTTCAGTCCTTTAGTAGGATTTATCTTAGAAATCTTAGATATAACAAGGGCAAAACCTTACTTACAGCTAGCTTATATACTATTGCAACTGCAGTACTATTGGGAACCATATTTCTTTCCTTCATCTTCTTTGGAGATTATATAGATAATGTAATTGTAAAGGATAAGCCATCCTATGGATATGAATTAAACCATGCCCTAACTAATAGGTCTATACCTGAATTTGTAGATTCCATATATGAGGTTGAAGGAGTTACGAGGGTAGAGTTGTATAAGGCTGGCGAACATGCATATCTTTGGCATGAAAATATAGATAAAAATGAGATATATCCCGTTTTTAAAGAAATCCTACCAAGAAACTTAGTGGAAGAGCATTTTGGTACAGATGATTCAGACTATGTAAATTTAGATAAGGATAATTCACACTTAGTAAAAGATTCAATAGTTACAAATATCTATACTATAGATGTGGAGGACCCTTTATATACTAGATTTGAAGCTTCCTTAAGTATTGGCAAATTAGACAAAGAAAAGTTTAAAACTGGCGAGGAAATTATATTGCTCATCCCTCTATTTGAGAAGGTTGAAGGAGAAAATAGTGAAGTTGAAATATCGGAGGATATTATATCAAATACAAACCAAAAAAATAGGATGGAAGTCCTCTTAAGAAATAGCAATAAGTATAATCTAAGCTATGATTTTCGCTACGCAGACTATTACTTAAAGGATGAAACCATATCAGTGGGAGATACAATTTATCTAACAATACCTACTGAAGATATGGCAGGTGAGTTGCCTACCAACGATGTAAGGTTTATTGAGACAAAGGTAGCAGGTATAATATATTATTTCCCAGAAAAAGGAATTTGGCCCTTTGCAGACACAGTAGAAAATCCTGTAGTCATAGGTTCTTATAATTTCCTCGGTAAGGCCTATCCAGCTACTATTTTCGGGAAAGGCCATCTAACAACAGAAGATTTGAACTATTTAATAGCCAGTATATATCCTACCAAATTTGGTAAGACCTATGTTTATATCTATGTAGATAAAAATGCCAATGAAATAGATGTAGATGTGGGATTGAAGAGGGTCGGAAGGGAATATGAAGTCAAACTAACTAATTATATTGAGGAGAATAACAAGATATTTGGCAAATCCCTAAATATGACTGCAATTGTTACACTGCTGGGTATTTCTGTTGCTCTAATTACGCTCATAATCTTATATAATACAACTTTATCGAAACTTGAACAGGAAAGGGAAAGAATAGGTATATTGCAAGCATTGGGAGTAACAGAGGGGCAATTTAAGGGCTTGTATTTGATTTCAGGCTTTGGATATGGCTTGTTTGCCTTAATAATTAGCCATATATTATTAGCCTTGGCTGTTTTAATCACCTTCATTAGTGGAAGGCCAAAGCCCTTATACCTATATCCATGGAAGCTTCATGCTTTTGTATCTATAGTAGTGTTTATCATTATAACATTGACATATTTTATGCCAATCAGAAAGATAATTAAGAACCAGCCAATCGATAATATAAGGAATCTGGGACGATAGGGGTGAAAAAATGAGTTTATTGAGATTGGAAAACGTAAGTAAAACCTACATTACTGGAGATTTAAAAGTAGAGGCCTTAAAATCTGTAAATCTTGAAATAGAAAAGGGATATTTCTACGCCATAATAGGCAAATCAGGTTCAGGAAAATCCACCTTGCTCCATATATTAGGAGCCCTAGATAGGCCAACAGAAGGGAAACTATACTTAGAAGGAGAATCTGTATTTGATAAAACTGATAAGGAGATTACCATATTAAGAAGAAGGAGAATTGGATTTGTATTCCAGGCTTACAACCTATTACCAGAACATACTGTGCTGGAAAATATACTGATGCCTGCCCACTTAGACGGGAAAAAACCTGATGAAAATAGGCTAAAGGAAATAATATCTGCCTTGGATATAGAAGATAAACTGGCCTATTATCCAGACGAGTTGTCTGGTGGTCAAAGACAGAGGGTGGCCATAGCAAGGGCATTAATCACTAACCCAGCCATAATCTTAGCAGATGAGCCTACAGGAAACTTAGATGAAAAAACTGGCCAAGAGGTTATAGATTTAATTAAACAATCTGCAGAAATGTTTAACCAAACTATTGTCTTAGTCACCCATGACATGGACATAGCAAAACAGGCAGATAGGATAATTCGCATTGTAGACGGAAGGATAATGAACTAACTTGAGGAGGGAGATGACAACAGTCGTCTCCCTTTTAATCTCTCTTATTTGACAATCCTTGAAATAACAAATAATATATATATAATATGGAAAAAGAGGTGAAAAACTTGGTAACTAAGGTATATGAAGATATCTTTATGATAAATGTGGTCCTGCCTAATAATCCGTTGAAGGCTATAAATGTCTATGTAATAAAAGGTGAAGATAAGTCTTTAATAATTGATACAGGATTTAATCAAAAAGAATGTATAGATTCCCTTTTCAAGGGTTTGAATGAATTAAATGTAGATATAAAGGATACTGACCTATTTATTACCCACCTACATTCAGACCATTCTGGCATGGCTGGTATATTTAAGGATGCAGGAGTCAAAGTCTATGCTGGGGAAGTAGATGGAAGATATATTAACAAAATGACATCCCTATCCTATTGGGAGAGATTTGAGGATTCTAAAGTATTGTTAGATTTGGAAAAGGATAAGGTTACCTTTACGGAACATCCAGGATATAAGTATTGTTTAAGGGAGCCTATAGAGTTTACCTATGTTAAAGAAGGGCAGGGAATTCAAGTAGGCCAATATTTCTTTGAGGTAATAGATATTCCAGGCCATACTCCTGGCCATATTGGCTTGTATGAGAGAAAACACAAGCTATTCTTCTGCGGTGACCATGTGCTAGATAAGATTACTCCAAATATAGGATATTGGGGAACTGAAGACAATATCTTAGCAGTATACTTTAACAGCTTGGCCAAAATCTATTCCTTTGACATAGATATCCTATTTCCAGCCCATAGAAATATTATAAAGGACCATACTAGAAGAATAAATGAGCTTATGATCCATCATAAGGAAAGGCTCGATGAAATTCTTAATATACTTCAAAAGGGAGAGTTATCAGCCAGAGATGTGGCCAGCAAAATGAAATGGAGCATCAGGGCAAAGGCTTGGGAATATTTTCCCAATGCTCAAAAATGGTTTGCAGCCAGTGAGGCCATGTCCCATTTAGAGCATCTATATTATAGTGGAAAAGTGGATAAAAGATTATCTGAAGGTAAATGGTTATATAAATTAAAATAACATACTCCTCTCCTAAAACCATATACATTTATTATAAGGGTTTTGGGAGAGGATTTTTTTGTGAAAATCAATATTGATGGAATTAAAGCCTTAGGGGAAGTTTTAGAAGAAGGAATTAACTATGAAAAACTAAAAAGGCTAGTGAAAACTAAAAGCATAAGCAAATTCATAGATCATGAAAGGGCTCTAGACAGAAAGATAGATAAGTACATCCTAGTGGAAGAAATAATAAAATTAAAAATCCACAAGGACTATAAGGATAAATTCTATTTATATATCTTAAGGGAGAATTTATCTAGGCTCAATGAGGAATTAGAAAATATTACATTAAAGGAAGAAAAAATCATCAATGAAGCCTTAAGCAAGGTTTATAAGATATTGCCAGAATACATAAATATTTGTCCAAAGATCTATCTATATGGTGGAGGTACAGATGGAGGCTTTAGCCTGTATGGAAAGGAAATCTATATAAACTATATTAAATACCTTGGTAATATTGAGGAATTCATAAAAGTAATTAGCCATGAATTATTCCATTGCAGAAGTATTCCTCTAAAAAACAAACTAAGAAATTATTTTCAGTTAAATCTTAGAGAAAGGTATTTATATGAAGTATTAGGAAAAATCTTTGAAGAAGGAATTGCTTTACTCATACAGCATGGCAATGTTTTAAGAAAGGATGATCCAGTAGGTAGTATTACTAGGGAAAAGCTAAGCCTAGTGGATTTAGAATTTAAAAAACTTAATACCTTATTAGCAGAAATAAAAGATGAAGATATTGAGTACATAAATATAAAGACTATTGATTATTACACCCTAGGCTATTATATGGTGACCTTTCTTTATGGTTATTACAACAGGGAAATCCTGCTGCCCTGGATGCTAGACCTGGACTATAAACCTTTAATTAAATCTTTTATATTGGGAAACAGGGAGAAAGAAAATTGTATTAGATTTTCGAAAGATATAGAAATTTGGCTAATGAATTTATAAAATTATCACCAACTTCTTAGTTCTGCATATTTTATAGTAATGAATGAATTAAAGGGGTTGATATGATGAGTGGAACTGATTTATTTGTTTCTATAAAGACATATAAATTAGATATGCCCAAGCTAGAGATTTATTATCCTCAAATTTACGGATTGAAAAATATATATGTACAAGATAAAATCAATAATACTATTTTAGAATCCATTTATGAGCAATTAAGGGAGCAGGGCTATTATGATAATGAGGAAACGGAAATTACAGGTACATGGGAGCTAAAAAATAATAGCAAGGGTATATTGTCATTGACCTTGATAAACTATGCTTTCTCTGGAGGTGCCCATGGTTTAACTAAGGTAAAGGGATTAACCTTTGATCTTGGGACTGGAAAAAAATATGAACTACATGAATTGTTTAAATCTAAATCCGATTATGTAATGGTATTATCGGAAAAAATCAAAAAACAGATTAAGGAAAGGGACATACCTGTTTTAGGTGAATTTAATAAAATTAGGATTGATCAAGATTATTATATAGCAGATCTTTCCCTTGTCATATTTTTCCAATTGTATGAAATAACTCCCTATGTCTATGGCATACCATATTTTCCAATCTCCATATATGAAATAGAAGACATAATAGATGACAATGGGCCCTTGGGAAAGATGTTAACGAAAATTTAAACCAGCTTAGGCTGGTTTATTTTGTAAATCAATATATTTCTATGATATAATTTTAATATCTTAAATAGGGGGTAATAGAATTGATTAGATTTATTCATACAGGGGATATACACCTGGGATTGAAGTTCAACAATGTCTCCTTTGATAGGGAAAAGGCAATTGCTCGAAGGAGAGAAATATGGAATACCTTTGAAAGAATAATTCAATATGCAAAGGAAAAAGAAGTTGACTTTTTATTTATTGCAGGAGATTTATTTGAAGAAGCCTATTTTACCATTGGAGATATAACCAGGGTAAGAGACAATTTTAAATCTATTGAAAATGTAAATATAATCATATCTGCAGGGAACCATGATTATAGGGGAAGAAAATCTCTTTATGATAGAATTCAGTGGTCTAGCAATGTGACCATCTTTGGAGGACAGGCTATAGGAAAAAAGGACTTCCCAGACCTAAATACTGTTGTTTATGGATATAGCTGGGAAACTAAGGAGATTTATGATAAGGAGCTTTTTAAGAACTTTATAGACATTGATAATACTAAAAATAATATCTTAGTATTACATGGGGATATAAGCCATAACTCTAACTACCTACCCCTTAGCTTACAGGAATTAAAAGACTTGAATATGGACTATATAGCCTTAGGCCATATACATAAACCTCAGATTTTGGCAGATAATATAGCTTATTGTGGCTGCCCTGAACCATTGGACTTTGGTGAAGAAGGAGAAAGGGGGATAATTGAAGGTACCATTATAAATAAAAGAGTAGATATAAAGTTTCTTCCCTTTAGCAGAAGAAAGTTCATTGTAACAGAAATAGAAGTAAATGAAAATATGAACTATCTTGAAATAGTAGAAAGGATAAAAAACATTCCAGAGGGCAACCGAGACAAGGACTTTTATAGGATAACTTTAAAGGGCTATATTAGTAGAAGTATTGATATGGCCAATATAATTAAGGATTTGGAAGAAAGTTTCTACCATATAGAGCTAATAGACAAGACTATTTGGGATTATGATTTAGAAAGTTTAGAAGAGGAAAATAAAGACAATATTATTTACCATTATATAAGGACTATGAAGGAAAAGGGCTTAGATGACCCTGTGGTGAAAAGGGCCTTGTACCTAGGCCTAGAAGTCCTGTTAAAGGGGAGAGAATAGTATGATTTTAAAGGAATTGAATTTAATAGGCTTTGGTAAATTCAAAAATAAAAACATAAAATTAAAAGAAGGTATCAACCTAATATATGGAGAAAATGAAGCGGGCAAGTCTACAATACATAGTTTTATCAATGGTATGTTTTATGGATTTTTAAAGCCTAATGTAAGAACTGCCTTATATGTGGAAGACCATGACAAATACAATCCTTGGGATAAAAGTCGGTATGCTGGAGTCTTAAGCTTTCAGTATAATGACAGGTTGTATAGGATAGAAAGGGATTTTACTAAGGGAAGGGAAAGGACCAAGGTATTTGATGAAAAGACAGGAGAAGACATAACCAATAATATAGATAATGGACCCTGCAGGGTTCTGCAGCCTGGAATTCATTTTTTTGGCTTCAATACAAGGGTCTTCTCCAATACCATTTCCATTAAGCAGTTGGGCTCCAAAACTGAAAAGGATTTAGCCCAGGAAGTAATAGAAAAACTAATAAACGTTTCCCAGTCCTTAGTTGACGATATATCCATAGATAAGGCTATTTCGGAACTAAAGGGCAGGATGGCTGAAATAGGTACTGAACGGGCTCCTACTAAGCCCTATGCTAGAAACCTAAAAGCAATAGAAAGCCTTCAAGAAGAAAGAGACCGAATTCTCTTAGAGAAGGATGATTATGAGTTCTATCTAGAGGAAAAGGATAGGTTAAATACTGAACTTCGAAAGGAAGAAGCAAAATTAGAACATTTAAGGGATACTTTGAAGAAACTTGAAATATATGAAAAGGCAAAGAAGCTTGAAGAAGCAAAGTTGATTCAAGGGGAAATAGAATCATTAGAGAGGACTCTAGATGAATTATCTATTTATAGTCACCTATCTATGGAAGACTATAAAGAGGCCATAAGCTTAATAAATTCCATAGAGCATGCAGAAAAGGACTTAAGTGAAAGTGAATCTAAATTAAGGGAAACTGAAGAAAGATTAAGACCCTTAGAAGATGTTAAAGACCAAAATACTGAAAGTTTAGATGAAATAACAAGAGATTATAACCTTTATGAAGAATTAGAAGTAGAAAGGAATACTATTATATATGGCAAAGATGAAAATTCTTTAGGGCTTTTGAAAAGGGATTATAATGAATATAATAAGGATGTATCTAAATACGAAAGGATTCAAATTTTTTCTATTATATTAGGTCTTATCTCCCTAGGGATTATGGCAATACTTCCATCAACTAGACTTTATTTACCTATATTAGCCATTGCTTCGTTAGTTTTTTGGCAGTATTATAGGCTTAGGGTTAAGAAGCTTAAGGCAGTTATAAAGGACATAAACGGGCAGATTATAGAACTAGAGGAAAAAGAAAGAGAAAGAAAAACTAGGTTAGAAGAGATTGAAGGAATCCAAGGGGACCTTCTAAGAAAATATGATGTAAAGTCTAAATTGGAATTGAAAAGGTTATTCGATAGGCTGCATATGGAATATTTGGGTAGGGAAAATAATATCCGCTTATATAATGAATATAGTAATGAAAAAAATATATTATTAGATAAGATTGAAAAAGTAAGACTAGATATAGAAAACAATTCAGATAGGCTGAGAACCATTTTCCAAAAGAATAAGGTAGAAAATCTTGATGAATTTGAAAATGCCTTAGAGAAGAAGTCCCTATATGAAAAGCATATAAAGGAATTGGAATCAAAGAAAGAGCTGTTAAATAAGACATTGGGCCAAACAACTTTAGAAGCCTTGATTTTAGAATTAGATAAGGAAGACATAAGTGGGGATTTTGAAGGCTTAGACAAGGAGCAGGTAAGAGCAGAAATAGATGAATGTACTGAGAGAATTTCAGATTATAAAATTTCCTTGAGCAGGGTGGAGGAAAATATTAACCTGTTGGGTAAAAACATCTCCAGATTAGTAGAAATAGAGGAAGAACTAGAAAGAAGGAAGGAGTATAAGAAGGAGCTTGAAAATGAATATAAGGCCTTGGACTTGGCAGCCAGCACCATAGAAAGTATATCTAAGGAAATACATGATGAATTTGCTCCTGATATAAACAATAAGGTAGGCAGACTAATAGAGAAAATAACCAATGGAAAATATAACAGAATTAGGGTAGATGAGGGATTAAATATTAAAGTGGAAAATCCTGCTACTAAGGAATTGATAAGCATAAACGATTTGAGCGGTGGTACCATAGACCAATTATATTTTTCCTTAAGGTTTAGCTTAGTTAATTCCATGGTGGAAAACAATTTTCCATTGATTTTAGACGACTGTTTTATTCAATACGATGATAATAGGCTGAGAAATATCCTGGAGTTTTTAGTAGATATTAGCCATAAAAGACAGATTATCCTATTTACCTGCCACAATAGGGAAAGGAAGATCTTGGAGGAAATGGATGTAGATTATAATTTTATATCCTTAATGTAAAGTACTACATTAACTTAAGAAACATTGAAAATACAAGGTTTCATTTTAAAGTTCAAGTCTAAGATTAACGAGGTGGTATATTGATTTTTGCTATAGGAGATTTACATTTTGACAGCAGTGGTGAAAAACCAATGGACGTATTTGGAGATATTTGGTTAAACCATCAGGAGAGAATAATAGAAAATTGGTATTCAACAATTGGAGAAGATGATTTAGTATTATTAGCAGGAGATATTTCATGGGCTTTAAAGATAGATGAGGCCTACGAGGACCTACTAAGGATTGACAAATTGCCAGGAAGAAAAATCATAATAAAGGGAAATCATGACTATTGGTGGAGCAGTTTAAAAAAACTAAATAATCTAGGCCTAAAGACCATAGACTTTATTCAAAACAACAGCTTTGTATATAAAGATGCTGGCATTGCTGGGACAAGAGGCTGGTCCTATATAGATGTGGAGGTTATAGACCCTCAAAATGAGAAAATATTTAATAGGGAATTAAATAGGCTGAAACTATCCTTAGAGTCTTTAGATGAGAACTTAAAAAAGAAAATAGTCATGCTTCATTATCCTCCCTTTAATTTGGACTCCAGTCCCAATGAATTTGTAGAGATAATGAAGGAATACAAGATAGATATATGTATATATGGCCATTTACATGCAGAAGGCCACAGATATATTGTAGAAGGCACCATTGAGGGTATTGAGTTTCACTGTGTATCCAGTGACTATATAAACTTTATACCAAAAAAAATATTATAGGGGTGAAAAGTGATGAAAATTTTTGTTGAAAAAGACTATGAGGCTATGAGTAAAAAGGCAGCTGAGATTTTTATTGAGGCGATAAAGGAAAAACCCAATATCATCTTAGGCTTAGCAACAGGCAGCACACCCATTGGCTTGTATAAGGAATTGATTAGGGCTCACAAAGAAGAAGGTTTGGATTTTTCAAAGGTAACAACCTTTAACTTAGATGAATATATAGGCTTGTCTCCAGATCATCCTAGTAGTTATGAATATTTCATGAGAGAAGAGCTTTTTAACCATATTAATATACCAAGAGAAAATATCCATATACCTGATGGATTGGCAGAAAATATTGAAGAATACTGCAAAAAATACGATGAGATGATAGACAAGGCAGGAGGTATAGATATTCAGCTTTTAGGCGTTGGGGAAAATGGGCATATAGCCTTTAACGAACCCGATGAATCCCTATCCTTAGGAACCACAATAGTAGAATTAACTGAAAATACCATAGAAGTTAATTCGAGATTTTTCCAATCCGTAGAAGAAGTGCCAAGAACAGCCATTTCCATGGGGATAGGCAGCATATTAAAGGCTAAAAAGATTGTTCTTCTAGCCAATGGCAAGAGAAAGGCACCGGTTATTAAAAAACTGCTAAGTACAGACAGGGTATCTACAAAATTCCCAGTATCCTTTTTACTCCTTCACCCTGATGTAACAGTAATCGTTGATGAAGAGGCATATAATGGTTAAAGGAGCAGGTTAAATGAAAGAACTTGAAGTAAAAGTGTTAAATATAGACATATTGAAAATGGAAGACAAATTAAAAAGTTTAGGTGCAAAACTCATAGAAAAAGAACTTCAAGTAAATACATTAATCGATACAGGGGATAGTTTTATTGAAAAAGAACTTAACTCTTATATGAGGATTAGAGAAACTAAATCTCTCCTAACTGGCAAGACAAAATTAACATTGACTATGAAGAAGAATATTAACAGGGACGGCCTAAGGGAAAATATAGAGATTAGCACTGAGATATCCAATAAGGAAGCCATGTTAGACATATTAAAATCCCTAGGATATATAGTAAAGGAAGAAGGGACTAAGGAGAGGATTTCCTATGAATTAGATGGGATAAGATTTGATTTAGACAAGTGGGATGAAAAAACCTATCCTTATCCCTATATGGAAATTGAAGTTAATGATGAAGTCGAACTTCAAAAGATAGTTAATATACTAGATATTCCAAAGGAGGATATATCGACAAAGTCTATTGTAGAACTTAGGCGGGAAGCAAATCTAATGTAACAAAAACCTCCCTATTAGAATAATATGTATTAATCTAAAATAGGGAGGTTTTCTTATGTTAAGTGGTTTCTTCGGTGGAGATAATTTTGAAATATTAATACTACTTTTCCTGATACTCTTATTGTTGGGGGACAAAGATAAAAAAGGAGGAAAAGGCTTCTTTGGCGATGATAGTATAATATGGCTACTTATATTGTTCCTCTTTTTAGGAGATATTTTCTAAACAGCAGAAAACCTGCTGTTTTTTTATTAAAAGAAGAACTATAATAGTGTATAATAGAAGAAAGTCAAAAAGAGGAGGGGTTTTTTTGCTAAGTCAAAAACTAATAGAAAATGTCTTGCATGCTGCC